>WNFY01000204.1_pt1 | contig 47284 bp, 42 predicted proteins | sample 5400091 | NCBI WGS metagenome assembly WNFY01 (sample SAMN13153364, study PRJNA577476) | soil metagenome | isolation source: 60 cm soil or saprolite under grassland replicate 1 | place: USA:California | collected 2016-06-15
CGCCTTCGGACGGCCTCCTTCGCTGGGGCAGACCGTCGCCGGAGACCTCCGCGTGTCGGAGCGACCGCATCCTCCACCGGCGCCGCCGCGGAGGCGGCGTGCAGCGGCCCCGGCGCTGCGCAGCGGGCCCTGTTCCACGTGGAACGTTCGTCAGCCGCGCGCGAACCGGGCGATGGCGCGCTGCGCACCGGACCGCGGCAGGACGAAGCGGTCCACCACCTCGAGGACGAGGCTGTGATCCGCCGCGAGCATGCGCAGCGCGCCCTCGTCGGCGGCGCGCCCCAGCATCGCGAAGAGCTTCCCGCCCTCGGCGAGGTACCGCGCGCCGAGCGGCAGCCATCGGCCCGGGTCGGTGAGGGCGCGGCCGCTGCGGCACGCGGAGGTCTCCGAGGCGACGGTCTCCCCAGCGAAGGAGGCCGTCCTGAGGCGGGTCGGGGAGCGAGCGAGCTTCGCCCGCGAGCCCTCCAGCCGGGCGCCGCAGCCAGGGGTCCGAACGCGGCGCGAGACGAGCGGCCGCAGGCGCCGGTGGCGCGGAGCGCATCGCGGACGACCGTTCCACGTGGAACACCGCCGGCTCGGTCGCGGTTCAAGGTTCCACGTTCCACGTGGAACACCGCCGCGGCGTGTCAGAGCGATCCGGCACACTCCCTTCCGTCGCGACAGCCCGAGGAGCGTCCGTGAACGTCGACCGAAGCATCGACCGAAGCATCAAGGATCTGCCCGCCACCGGGAAGGTCGCGCGCTTGCGCAGGACCGCCGCGCGCGGTAAGCCGGCGCACGCCGAGGAGAACATGCCGCGGATCATCACCATCGCGAACCAGAAGGGCGGCGTCGGCAAGACGACCACCGCCGTGAACCTCGCCGCCTCCCTCGCGGCGGCCGAGCGGCGGACGCTGCTCATCGACGTCGATCCCCAGGGCAACGCCGGCTCCGGCCTCGGCATCCCGCGCGACCAGGTGGACGGCAGCGTCTACGAGGTGCTCCTCGACGGACGCCCCCTCGCCGAGGTGGTGCGCCGCACCGAGCTCAAGTTCCTCGACCTCGCGCCGGCGAGCCGCCACCTCGTCGGCGCCGAGCTCGAGCTCGCCGGGGAGCAGGGGCGGGAGTCCCGGCTCGCGCAGGCGGTCGCGGGGATCGCGGGCGACTACGAGTACATCCTCATCGACTGCCCGCCGTCGCTGGGCCTCCTCACCCTCAACGGGCTCGTCGCCGCGCAGGGCGTCATCATCCCCATCCAGTGCGAGTACTTCGCGCTGGAGGGCCTCGCCGACGTCCTGCGGACGATCGACCTCGTGAAGGGGAGCGCCAACCCCGGTCTCCAGGTGGACGGCATCGTCCTCACCATGCACGCCCCGAACAACCTCGCGACGCAGGTGGAGGACGAGATCCGCAAGCACTTCAAGAAGGAGGTCTTCAAGACCGTCATCCCGCGGAACGTCCGCCTCTCCGAGTGCCCCTCCCACGGCAAGCCCATCCTCCTCTACGACGTCGCGTCGAAGGGGTGCCAGAGCTACCTCGAGCTCGCGCGCGAGGTCGTCCGCCGCGTGGACCGCATCGGGAGGGCCGCCTAGTGCCGCGCGCCACAGCTCACGAGCCGGTGCCGCCGAGCAGGGGGATGAAGAGCTGGTTCACGACCTTCCGGAGCAGCACGAGATGAGCCTCGCCGACAAGCGTCGCCCCGCGCTCGGCCGCGGGATGGCGGCCCTGCTCTCGAACGCGCCGGCGCCGGCGCCCGCGGCCGCCCTCGCCGCCGGCCGCGCCTTCCTCTCGCTTCCCATCGAGGCCGTCGAGCGGAGCCCCGAGCAGCCGCGAAAGCGGTTCGACGAGGCGCGGCTCGAGGAGCTGGCGAGCTCCATCCGCGAGCACGGCATCGTCGAGCCGATCCTCGTCCGCCGGCATGGGCAGCGCTACCGCATCGTCGCGGGCGAGCGACGCTGGCGCGCCGCGCAGCGGGCCGGCCTGAAGGAGGTCCCGGCCCTCGTTCGCGAGGCGAGCGACGCGCAGGCCTTCGAGCTCGCGCTCGTCGAGAACATCCAGCGCGCCGACCTCAACGCGATCGAGGAGGCGGAGGCGTACCAAGTCCTCGTGGATGAGCACGGCCTCACCCAGGAGCAGGTCGCCGAGCGCGTCGGGAAGGAGCGCTCCACCGTCGCGAACGCGCTGCGCCTCCTGAAGCTCCCGGAGGACGTCCGGGACGCGGTGCGCGAGGGGCGGCTCGAGATGGGCCACGCCCGGGCGCTCCTCGGCCTCGACGGCGTCGAGGCGATCCGGCGTGCGGCTGCCCGGGTGCTTCGCGAGAAGCTCTCCGTGAGGGCGACCGAGGCCCTCGTCCGCGAGATCGCGGGTGGATCCAGCCCCAAGAAGCCGGCTGCCGTCAAGGACGGCGACGGCGACTCTCCGGCAATCCGGGCCCTGGTCAACAGGCTTCAGCGCCGTCTGGGTTGCCGCTGTCGGGTGGTCCCCAAGACCGAGGTGGCAGGCCGCCTGGAGCTCGAATACACCTCGCTCGAAGAGCTCGACGGAATACTCGGCAAAATCGGGGCGTAGTAAAAGGTCCGTGCCGCCAGGCCCTCACTCTCGGGGGCAGCGGCTAGCCGTAAACCCGAAAGAGGCGACCTTTGCCGTTCTGGAACAAGCCTCGGGAGGAGGGGACCTCGCCCCCGGCCGGCAGCGCCGGCCGGACCGACGCCGATCCTTCTCCCACTCATCGTGAGGAGCCGCAGCCCATGGCCATGCTGAAGCGTGACGAACTCCCCAACACCCCCGCCGCCTCGAGCGATCTCAACGCCCTGCTGGGGCGAGGCTCCGAGTTCGAGGGCAAGCTCACCTTCGAAGGCACAGTCCGCATCGACGGCAAGTTCACCGGCAGCATCGTCACGAGCGACGTGCTCGTCGTCGGAGAGGGCGCCAAGATCTCGGCCGAGATCACCTGCGGGACGATCATCGTCCACGGCGAGGTGAACGGGAACATTCGCGCGAAGAACGCGGTCGAGCTGCACCACCCGGCGAAGTACCGTGGCAACGTGGAGACGCCGTCCCTCATGGTCGAGAAGGGCGTCATCTTCGAGGGCCAGAGCAAGATGGAGAACCTCTCGCTCGAGAAGGGCTCGTCGTCGAAGAGCGCGAGCCCGCCGGCGCCGACCCCCATCGCCGCCGTGAAGAGCTAGAGCGGTATTCACTATTCGTCGCACGGACGTTCCGTGCGAGCGCGCGAACATGGAAAGGGGCTCCGCGGGTCGCCGCGGGGCCCCTCCTGTTCCACTCCTCCGGCGCCGAGCGCCGTGGGGATCAGCTCACCTTCACCTGGATCGACTTCGGCTTCGCCTCCGGCTTCTTCGGGAGCTGCACCGTCAGGACGCCGTTCTTCGACTCGGCCTTGATCTTGTCCGCGTCGATCGTCCCGGGGAGCGAGAAGGACCGGGTGAACGTGCCGTACGACAGCTCGACCCGGTGGTAGTTGTCCCGCTTGTCCTCCTGCTCGAGCCTGCGCTCGCCGCGGAGCGTCAGGACGCCGTTCTCGAACCGGATGTCGACGTCCTTGGGCTCGACGCCGGCCAGCTCGAAGCGGAGCGAGACCGCCTCCTCGTCCTCGTAGATGTCCGCCTTCGGCGTCCAGCCGACCGACTCGCCGGCCGCCCTCCCGATCAGCCGATCATCGAACAGCCTCGCCATCTCATCCTGCACCCTCTGGATGTCCCGGAAGGGGTCCCACCGTGTCATCATCGCCATGATCTGCCTCCTGTTTTTGAAGCCCGGCGTTCGGTCACGGCGAACGTAAGGCGAGGGGGAGGGGTGTCAAACGGAGCCCCCGTCGGGAGCCGCGCGCTAAGGCCTCATAGCGCAAGGGGAATGAAGCCCATACCCCTTGACCTACATGAGGCGCCGTGCTACTTGGGCCGCCCCTTATGATCGTCGGATCTATCGCGCGCCGGTACGCGAAGGCCCTTTTCGACCTGGCGGTCGAGCAGGGCAAGCTCGAAGCATGGTCGGAGAGCCTTCTCTCCCTCAAGCAGGCCGTCGAGTCCTCGGACGAGCTGCGCGACGTCCTCGTGAATCCCATCTACGCGAAGGAGCAGCGTCGCGCGATCGCGGGCAAGCTCGTCGCGGCGCTCCGGCTGGACGCCGACCCGGCGAACCTGCTCTACCTCCTCGGCGACCGGAACCGGCTCGTCTACCTCGGGGCCATCGCGGACCGTTTCCGCGAGCTCGCCGACGCAAAGCTCGGGCTGCTCCGGGCGCAGGTCACCTCGGCGGTGCCGCTCGACGGCGCCGCCGCGCAGAGCATCGCCGACAAGCTCGCCCGCGCCACGGGGTCCAAGGTCATCCTGAACCGCGCGGTCGACGAGGGGCTCCTCGGCGGCGTCGTCGCGGAGGTGGGCAACCTCACCTACGACGGCTCGGTCCGGACGCAGCTCGAGGACCTCCGCAAGACCTTGAAGCAGTAGTCCACGCCTTTCTCGCCCCGCCAAAGCACCGGAGACCGAAAGAAATGGAAATTCGCGCCGACGAGATCAGCCGCATCATCCGCGAGCAGATCAAGGACTACGGGAAGAAGGTCGAGGTCAGCGAGACCGGGACCGTGCTGTCGCAGGCCGACGGCGTCGCCCGCATCTACGGCCTCTCGGGCGCCGCCGCGGGCGAGCTGCTCGAGTTCCCGCACGGCATCCGCGGCCTCGTGCTGAACCTCGAGGAGGACAACGTCGGCGCCGCGATCATGGGGCACTACGAGGTCATCCGCGAGGGCGACCCCGTGAAGCGCACCGGGCTCATCGCCGAGGTGCCGGTGGGCGAGGAGCTCCTCGGGCGCGTGGTGGACGGCCTCGGCCGGCCCATCGACGGCCGCGGGCCCATCGCCTCCACGCAGAACCGCAAGATCGAGATCAAGGCCCCCGGCATCGTGAAGCGCAAGTCGGTGCACGAGCCGATGCAGACCGGGCTCAAGGCGATCGACGCGCTCGTGCCGATCGGCCGCGGCCAGCGCGAGCTCATCCTGGGCGACCGTCAGACCGGCAAGACCGCCGTCGCGATCGACACCATCCTCAACAACAAGGGCAACAACCTCTTCTGCGTCTACGTCGCCATCGGCCAGAAGCAGTCGACCGTCGCCCGCGTGGTCGACAGGCTCCGCCAGTCGGGCGCGATGGACTACACGATCGTGGTCGCGGCGAACGCCTCCGACCCGGCGCCGCTGCAGTACCTCGCGCCGTACACCGGCGTGACCATGGGCGAGTTCTTCCGCGACTCGGGGCGTCACGCGCTCATCGTGTACGACGACCTCTCGAAGCACGCCGTCGCGTATCGCCAGCTCTCGCTCCTCCTCCGCCGCCCGCCGGGCCGCGAGGCGTACCCGGGCGACGTCTTCTACCTCCACAGCCGCCTGCTCGAGCGCGCCGCCAAGCTCTCCGACAAGGAGGGCGGCGGGTCGCTCACCGCGCTCCCCATCATCGAGACCCAGGCCGGCGACGTCTCGGCGTACATCCCGACGAACGTCATCTCCATCACCGACGGCCAGATCTTCCTCGAGACGGACCTCTTCAACTCCGGCGTCCGCCCGGCCATCAACGTCGGCATCTCGGTGTCGCGCGTCGGCGGCTCGGCGCAGATCAAGGCCATGAAGCAGGTGGCGGGCTCGCTCAAGCTCGAGCTCGCGCAGTACCGCGAGCTGGCCGCCTTCGCCCAGTTCGGCTCCGACCTCGACAAGGCCACCCAGGAGACGCTCGCCCGCGGCGAGCGCTTGGTCGAGGTGCTGAAGCAGGGGCAGTACCAGCCGATGACGGTCGAGAAGCAGGTCATCCAGATCTACACGGCGACGACCAAGGACGAGAGCGGGACCGGCTGGATCCGCAACGTCCCGGTGGAGCAGGTCAGCCGCTACATGAAGGAGCTCATGGAGTTCCTCGACGGGCGCCACCCCGACATCGCCAGGTCGATCGCGGAGAAGAAGGCGCTCGACGACGGGATCAAGGCCGCCCTCGACAAGACGCTCGCCGAGTTCCGCGGCATCTTCAAGGTCGAAGGCTAAGGCCAAGGAGCCGAGGACCCCGTGCCCTCCCTGCGCGACATCAGGACCCGGATCGGGTCCGTCAAGAACACGCGGCAGATCACGAAGGCCATGAAGATGGTCTCGGCGGCGAAGCTGCGCCGGGCCCAGGAGGCCGTCACCCGGGCGCGTCCGTACGCGACGCTGCTCGAGCAGGCGCTCCAGCGCATCGCGACGCGCGCCGCCGCCGAGGGGAAGATCTCGCACCCGCTCCTCGGGGCCCGCCCGGTGAGGGCGGCCGAGCTCGTGCTCCTCACCAGCGACCGCGGGCTCGCCGGCGCCTTCAACTCGAACGTCGTCCGGCGGGCGCAACGCTTCCTCACCGAGACGAGCGAGCAGTACGAGAGCGTCGACGTCTCGATCCTGGGCCGCAAGGCGCGCGACTTCTTCCGCGCCCGCAAGATGCCCGTCCGCAAGGACTTCGGCGGCGTGCACCAGCTCGCGAGCTACGAGAAGGCGTCCGGCCTCGCGGCGGAGCTCTCGCAGCGCTTCCTCGCGGGCGACGTGGACGCGGTCTTCCTCTGCTACAACGAGTTCAAGAGCGCCATCGCGCAGAACATCGTGGTGAAGCAGCTCCTCCCCATCGTCACGGTGGAGCAGGGCGGCGCGCCGGTCGGCTTCGACTTCCTGTACGAGCCGAGCCGGGAGAAGCTCCTCGAGGAGCTCGTGCCGAAGCACCTCGCCATCCAGGTGTGGCGCGCGCTGCTCGACTCCGCGGCGAGCGAGCACGGCGCCCGCATGACCGCGATGGAGTCTGCGACCAAGAACGCCGAGGAGATGATCGCGGCGCTCACCCTCCAGTACAACCGCGCGCGCCAAGCCTACGTCACGAAGGAGCTCATGGAGATCGTGAGCGGCGCCGAGGCGCTCAAGTAGCCTTTCCGGGAGAACACGAGAACATGGCCACCGAGATTCACCTCCAGAGCGGCAGCATCACGCAGGTCATCGGCCCCGTCGTGGACGTGGAGTTCCCGCCGGGCGGGCTGCCGGAGATCTACACCGCGCTCCAGGTCACGAACCCCGCCATCGACGAGCGGCAGGACAACCTCGTGGTCGAGGTGGCGCAGCACCTGGGCGAGAACACCGCTCGCTGCATCGCCATGGACTCGACCGAGGGCCTCGTCCGCGGCATGGCGGTCAAGAACACCGGCGCGCCCATCACCATGCCGGTCGGCGCCTCGGTGCTCGGCCGCATCCTCAACGTGGTCGGCGAGCCGGTGGACGAGCGCGGCCCGGTGAACGCGGCGAAGCGCCTCCCCATCCACCGCGCCCCGCCGACCCTCGTCGACCAGAACGTGAAGGTCGAGGCGTTCGAGACCGGCATCAAGGTCATCGACCTCCTCGCGCCCTACCTGCGCGGCGGCAAGATCGGCCTCTTCGGCGGCGCTGGCGTGGGCAAGACCGTGCTCCTCATGGAGCTCGTGAACAACGTCGCCAAGGCGCGCGGCGGCTTCTCGGTGTTCGCCGGCGTGGGCGAGCGGACCCGCGAGGGCAACGACCTCTACCACGAGATGATCGAGTCGGGCGTCATCAACAAGGACGACCTCTCGAAGAGCCAGTGCGTGCTCGTGTACGGGCAGATGAACGAGCCGCCGGGCGCCCGCGCCCGCGTCGGCCTGTCCGCGCTCGCCATCGCCGAGTACTTCCGCGATGAAGAGAACCGCGACATGCTCCTCTTCATCGACAACATCTTCCGCTTCACGCAGGCGGGCTCCGAGGTGTCGGCCCTCCTCGGCCGCATCCCGTCCGCCGTCGGTTACCAGCCCACCCTCTCCACCGAGATGGGCGAGCTGCAGGAGCGCATCACCTCGACGAAGAACGGCGCCATCACCTCGGTGCAGGCCATCTACGTCCCCGCCGACGACCTGACCGACCCGGCGCCGGCGACCGCCTTCGCCCACCTCGACGCGACGACGGTGCTCAGCCGCAAGCTCACCGAGATCGGCATCTACCCCGCGGTGGACCCGCTCGACTCGACGAGCCGCATCCTCGACCCGCTCGTCGTCGGCCAGGACCACTACGACACCGCGCGCAGCGTGCAGGAGACGCTCCAGACGTACAAGGAGCTCCAGGACATCATCGCCATCCTCGGCATGGACGAGCTCTCCGAGCAGGACAAGCTGACGGTGTCTCGCGCCCGCAAGGTCCAGCGCTTCCTCTCCCAGCCGTTCCACGTCGCCGAGCAGTTCACCGGCAACCCCGGCAAGTACGTGAAGCTCGCCGACACGATCCGCGGCTTCAAGGAGATCGTCGCGGGCAAGCACGACAACCTGCCGGAGCAGGCCTTCTACATGGTCGGAACCATCGAGGAGGCGGTCGAGAAGGCGAAGAAGCTCGCCGCCGGGTAAGCCATGCCCCTGACCCTCGAGATCGTCACCCCCGAGAAGCGGGTCGCGCAGCTCACCTGCGACGAGGTGCGCGCGCCCGGTGCGCTCGGGGGGTTCGGGATCCGTCCCGGCCACGCGAGCTTCATGACCGCGCTCGAGCCGGGGCGGCTGACCGTGGTCGCCGGCGGCCGCGAGGAGCACTACGCCGTGGGCGGCGGGTTCCTCCAGGTGGACGGCGATCGCGTGATCGTGCTCGCGGACACGGCCGAGCCGCGCGACCAGATCGACGTCGAGGCGGCGAAGCGCGAGTTCGCGGAGGCGACCGAGCGGCTCCGGTCGCTCACCGAGCAGGACGCGAACCATGCGATCGAGTCCGCGCGCGTGCGCCGCGCGACCGCGCGACTCTCCGTCGCAGGGCGTTGACGGCCGCGAGGCGTGGCGGGGGCGAGCGCCCTGCGCTACGCTGTCCTCGCGCGACGCCTGCGCTGCGGCTGCGCACGGGAGCCATGCGCCGCGTCGCCCTCCTCACGCTCCTCACCTTCGGCTGCGCCACCGTGCGCGAGCCCGAGCGCGGGGCATTCGCGGCGCCGCCCGCCCGCATCGCCCTCGCCGAGCCCGAGCTCGAGCTGTGGATGGAGGGGACGCGCCCCGTGGACGCCGCCGAGTCGGCGCGCGCGCTCGAGCAGAGCCGGAACGCCCTCACCGAGGCGCTCGCCGGGCGCGGGCTCGACGCGAGCGAGCCCAGCCAGCTGCTCGTGGTGCGGGCGCGCGCCATCGCGCGAACGGACGAGCGCAGGAGCGCGCAGGTCTGGTCCGCCGTGGGGCTCGTCGCGGGGTTCGTGGTCGTCGCCCTGGTCGTCATCGCCCTCGCGCGCTCGAGGGCATCGCCGTCCACCTCGCACGCGTCGCACGCGGTCGCCTCGGCGCCGGCGGCGCGAGCGCCTTGGCGCGGCGTCCCGTTCGCCCCGCGGCCGTACCCGCCGCCTCCACCCATCGGAGTCGAGATCGGGTTCAACGTCATGGTGCCGGTGGGGCCGGCGCCGCCCTGGCCCGGCGCCGAGCCGAGCGAGTCGCGCCTGGCCTCGCGCGGCTGGTTCGACGGCGACGAGGTCGAGCTCACCGTGGAGCTCGCCGATCCCGGGACGGGCACGGTGAGCTGGCGCCGCACGGTGCGCGAGGGGGCCGATCCGCGCGATCCAGCGGCGCTCGCGGCGCTCCTCGATCGCGCGCTCGCGGACCAGCCGTTCGGAGCGCGCGCGGGGCCGCGCCCGCCTGCGCAGGATACCGCCAGCGGCCCGAAAAGCCTTGAAACTCCGGGGGGAAAGGGCTAAAAAGACCTTCCCCCGACGACTCGCTTTCGCTCCCCTCGAGGCCGCCCAGAACGATGCCCGACGAGACCCTTCCGCCCGCGCCGCCGCCCGAAGCGCCCGCCCTGCCGCCCTCCGGCGATGGACAGCGCGCCCAGGTCAACATCGAAGACGAGATGCGCAAGTCGTATCTCGACTACTCGATGTCCGTCATCATCGGTCGCGCGCTCCCCGACGTGCGCGACGGGCTGAAGCCCGTGCACCGCCGCATCCTCTACGCGATGCACACGGAGGGTCTCCACCACAACAAGCGCTACTCGAAGTGCGCCGGCGTCGTCGGCGAGGTGCTGAAGAAGTATCACCCGCACGGCGACGCCTCGGTCTACGACGCGCTCGTCAGGCTCGTGCAGGAATGGAACCTCCGCTATCCGCTCATCGACGGCCAGGGCAACTTCGGCTCGGTGGACGGCGACCCGGCCGCCGCCTACCGGTACACCGAGTCCCGCCTCGAGAAGCTCTCCGACTGGCTCCTCGCCGACATCGACAAGGAGACCGTCGAGTGGGGGCCGAACTTCGACGACTCGACGCAGGAGCCGCTCGTCCTCCCCTCGCGCTTCCCGAACCTGCTCGTGAACGGCAGCTCCGGGATCGCGGTCGGCATGGCGACCTCGATCCCGCCGCACAACATGGGCGAGGTCATCGACGCGGCCGTCCACGTCATCGAGAACCCGAAGGTCACGGTCCCCGAGCTGATGCGCTTCGTGCCGGGGCCGGACTTCCCGACGGCCGGCATCATCCTCGGCCGCGACGGCATCCGGAAGGCGTACACCGAGGGGCGCGGCACCATCACCGTCCGGGCGCGCACCAACGTCGAGGTCCACCCTCGCACCGAGCGCGAGACCATCGTCGTCACCGAGATCCCGTACCAGGTGAACAAGGCGAAGCTCGTCGAGCACATCGCCGATCTCGTGCGGGAGAAGCGCATCGAGGGGATCAGCGACCTCCGCGACGAGTCGTCGCGCGAGGGCATGCGCATCGTCATCGAGCTGAAGCGCGACGCGCTCGCCCAGGTCGTGCTGAACAACCTGTACGCCCACACCGCGCTCCAGACCGGGTTCGGCGTCACGCTCCTCTCCATCGACGGCGGGCAGCCCCGCATCCTGAACCTCAAGGAGATGCTGGAGCGCTTCGTCGCGCACCGGCGCGACGTCGTCACCCGGCGCACCCGCTTCGAGCTGAAGCAGGCGCGCGCCCGCGAGCACATCCTGCTCGGCTTCCAGATCGCGCTCGACCACCTCGACGAGCTCATCGAGCTCATCAGGAAGGCGGCCGACCGCGACGTCGCGCGCGAGCAGATGATGCAGCGCTTCGCGCTCTCCGAGCTGCAGGCGAAGGCCATCCTCGAGATGCAGCTGCAGCGCCTCACCGGCCTCGAGCGCCAGAAGATCCTGGACGAGCTCGCCGAGGTGCAGAAGCTCATCACGCGCCTGAAGGAGATCCTGGGCTCCGAGAAGGTGCTCATGCAGGTCATCGTCGACGAGCTGAAGGAGGTGCGGCAGCTCTTCGCCGACGCGCGCAGGACGGAGATCCAGGGCGAGGCGGGCGACCTCGCGATGGAGGACCTCATCGCGGAGGAGGAGATGGTCGTCACCGTCTCCCACGCCGGCTACGTGAAGCGGAACCCGGTCTCGCTCTACCGCGCCCAGCGGCGCGGCGGCCGCGGCAAGACGGGCGCCGGGGCACGCGAGGAGGACTTCCTCGAGAGCCTCTTCGTCGCCTCCACCCACAGCTACCTCTTCGTCTTCTCCGACAAGGGCAAGGTGTACTGGCTCAAGGTGCACGAGATCCCGCAGGCCTCGCGCGCCGCGCGCGGCAAGCCCATCGTGAACCTCGTCCAGCTCGCGCCGGGGGAGAAGGTGACCGCCATCCTGCCGGTACGGCAGCTCCCCGAGCCGCCCGCCGGCGCCGACGAGGCGCTCGACCAGGAGGCGGCGGCCGCGATCGAGCTCGCGGAGAAGCAAGCGGTGGCGGCGACGAGCCAGTTCGTCTTCCTCGCGACGAAGAAGGGCATCATCAAGAAGACCCACCTCGACGCGTTCAGCCGCCCGCGCGCGGCCGGCATCATCGCGCTCGGGATCGAGGAGGGCGACGCGCTCATCGCGGCGCGCCTCACCGACGGCGCCTCGCACGTGCTCCTCTCGACCTCGCAGGGGATGGCCATCCGCTTCGAGGAGACGGACGTCCGGCCGATGGGGCGCAGCGCGTACGGCGTGAAGGGCGTGACGCTCGCGGACGGCGACGAGGTCGTCTCGGCCGAGGTGGTGGCGCCACAGAGAGAGGGCGAGCCGCAGCCGACCATCCTCACCGTCACCGCGAACGGCTACGGCAAGCGCACCGAGCTCGCCGAGTACCGCGTCCAGAGCCGCGGCGGGAAGGGCATCATCACCATCAAGACCACGGAGCGGAACGGGCCGGTGGTCGCGGCGGTGTCGGTGCTCGACGACGAGGAGGTGATGCTCATCACCAACAAGGGCATGCTCATCCGCATGCCGGCGAAGGGGATCAGCGTCATCGGCCGAAACACGCAGGGCGTGCGGCTCATCACCGTCGAGTCGAGCGAGGAGCAGGTGGCCGGCGTCGCGCCGGTGGCGGAGACGAGCCCGGAGGCGGCCGCGGTGGTGGAGGGCGAGGCCGTGAACGGCGAGCCGGGCGGGGATGCCGAGGCGGGCGGCGAGGAGGCGGGAGACGAGGGGGCGGGAGACGAGGACGGCAGCGGCGGCGAGGGCGGACCCGAGGGCGGTCAGGGTTGAGCCCGCGCGCCCGCACCGGCGCGGCGCTCGCCGCGCTCGTCGCGCTCGCCTGCGGCGCCGCGGCGCGCCGGCTCGAGGAGGCGAACACGGCTCGCCACGCCGGGCGACCGCGCGACGCGCTCCAGGGCTACCAGGCGGTGCTGGCGGAGCTCGGCGACGGCCGGCTGCCGGATGGCGACGCCAGCCTCCGCCTGCGCGCCCTCAAGTACGCCGCCGACGTCTCCTACCTCGAGCTGGGCGACTTCACGCAGGCGATCTCGTACTACCGCCGCATCGTCGCGCTCTACCCCGCGACCGCCGACGCGTGGAAGGCGCGCGCCATGACGGGCGACATCTACCGCGAGCGCTTCGGCGACCGCGTCGCGGCCATCGCGCAGTGGGCCGACATCGCCGCCAGCGACGCGGCCGAGGCGCCGACCTTCCAGCTCAAGGTCGCCCGCGAGTACCTCGACCTCAAGAACTGGGAGCAGGCGCGCACCGAGGCGCGCATCCTGCGCGAGCGCTGGGCCAGCTCGGACCTGGCGGACGAGGCGCAGCTCCTCACCGCCCAGGCGTGGGCGCTCGAGCAGCGCGGCGACGAGGCGCAGCGCGCGTTCCAGGCGCTCCTCGACCGCCGGCCACGGCCCGAGATGGGCGCCCGCGCGCTCGAGGGGCAGGCCCACCTCGCGGCGCGGGACGGCAAGCTCGACCGCGCCCTGGCGCTCTATGCGCAGGCCCTGACCGCGCACCCGAGCCCGGAGACGATCCGGATGGCCATCGAGAAGGTGCGGGAGCGCCGGGAGCGGTCGCAGCCCACCGTGAAGCCGGGCGACCGCGCCACCGCCTTCGACCACCACATGAAGGACGAGGACAGGGACAGCCCATGAAGACCGACTACAGCGAGAAGCTGTTCGCGAAGGCGAAGGACCTCTTCCCGGGCGGCGTGAACAGCCCCGTGCGCGCCTTCAAGGGCGTGGGCGGGACGCCCCGCTTCATCGCGCGCGGCCGCGGCTCGCGCATGTGGGACGTGGACGGCAACCAGTACGTCGACTACGTCGGGTCGTGGGGGCCGCTCATCGTCGGCCACTGCCACTCGGCGGTGATGCAGGCCGTGCAGGACGCGCTGAAGGAGGGGGCGAGCTTCGGCGCCCCTTCGCCGCGCGAGATCCTGCTCGGGGAGCTGGTCCGGCAGCGCATGCCGTGGCTCGAGCGGATGCGCTTCGTGTCCTCCGGAACGGAGGCGACCACCGCCGCCATCCGGCTCGCGCGCGGCTTCACCGGGCGCGACGACTTCCTCAAGTTCGACGGGTGCTATCACGGGGCGGGCGACTCGCTGCTCGTCAAGGCCGGGTCCGGCGTCGAGACGCTCGGGCTCCCCGACTCGCCCGGCGTGCCCGCCGACCTCGCGAAGCACACGCTCACGCTGCCCTGGAACGACCTCGCGGCGGTGGAGGAGCTCTTCGCGCGCCGCGGGAAGAGCATCGCGGCCGTCATCACCGAGCCGGTGGTGGGCAACATGGGCGTGCTCGTCCCGAAGCCCGGCTTCCTCGAGGGGCTCGGCCGCATCTGCAAGCAGCACGGCGCCCTCTTCATCGTGGACGAGGTCATGACCGGGTTCCGGCTCGCGGCCGGCGGCGCCTGCGGCCGGTACGGCCTCTCGCCCGACCTCGTCACGTTCGGCAAGGTGATCGGCGGCGGGCTGCCGGTGGGCGCCTTCGGAGGCCGCGCCGAGGTGATGGACAAGATCGCCCCGGCGGGCCCGGTCTACCAGGCGGGGACGCTCTCGGGGAACCCGATGGCGATGGCGGCCGGGACGGCCACCCTCGAGCAGCTCACGCCTGTGTCGTACGAGAAGCTCGAGCGGCTCTCGGCCCGCCTCGCGGACGGCCTCGCGCAGGCCGCCGAGGCGGCCGGCGCGGAGGTGCAGGTGAACCGGGTCGCGTCGATGCTGACCGTGTTCTTCTCGGGCGAGCCCGTCTTCGACGCGGCGAGCGCGCGCAAGTGCGACACGAAGCGCTTCGGACGCTTCTTCCACGGGATGCTCGAGCGCGGCGTCTACCTGCCGCCGTCGCAGTTCGAGGCCGCCTTCGTGTCGCTCGCGCACTCGCCGGAGGACATCGAGGTGACCATCGCGGCCGCGAAGGAGGCGTTCGCGGAGGCGGTGAAGGGCTAGAGCACCTCACCGAGCTTCGGCAGCGGGTGGAGCTTCGACACGTCCGACATGTTGCCCGTGTAGCGAGAGGAACCTTCTTCGCGTGACGAGCTTCGCCGACCGCTTCGCGCCCTTCGACCTCGCCTACCTCGACGCGGCGAGCCAGGGGCCGCTCCCGCTCGCCGCGGTGCGCGCCGGGCGGGAGGCGCTCGCGCTGAAGGAGCGCCCGTACCGCATCCCGAGCGGCCTCGCGCTCACGCTCACCGCCGAGGTGCGGGCGCTCTACGCGCGCCTCTTCAGCTGCCGCGAGGAGGCGGTCGCGCTCACGACCGGCGCCGGGGCCGCCGTGAACGCGGTCGCGCGCGGCCTCGACTGGAAGGAGGGCGACGAGGTCGTCCTGCCGGACGGTGAGTTCCCGTCGAACGACTGGCCGTGGCGGCTCCTCGCCCGCTGCGGCGTGCGCGTGGTGCGGGTGAAGCCGCCCGAGCGCGCCATCGCGGTCACCGCCGAGGGGCTCGCGGCGGCGCTGACGCCGCGGACGCGCGTCGTCGCGTTCGCCCACGTCTCGTACCTCCACGGCGGGCGCCTCGATCCGGCGCCCGTCGTCGCGGCGGCGCGCGCCGCGGGCGCGCTCACGCTGGTGGACGGGAGCCAGGCCGCCGGAGCCGTGCCCTTCGACTTCGGCGCCTCGGGCGTGGACGTCTACACCGCCTGCGCCTACAAGCACCTCCTCGGCCCGTACGGCAGCGCCGTCGCCCTCTTCTCGCCGGCCGCGCTGGAGCGGCTCGGCAGCGGCGATCTCGCGTGGCAGTCGGTGAAGGGGAGCGAGGACGTGAGCCGGCTGCCCCGGGGCGAGCTCGAGCTGCGGCCCGGCGCCGTGCGCTTCGACGCGCACGAGGCGGCGAGCTTCGGAAATCTCATGCCGCTCGCGGACTCGCTCCGCCTCATCCTCGAGGCGACGCCGCACGGGGTCCAGGCCCACGCCCGCGCCCTCGGGGACCGCATCCTCGCCAAGCTGCCGGCCGCCTTCGTCCCGGCGAGCCCGCTCGAGCCCGTCCAGCGCAGCCACATCTTGTGCGTGGCCGGCCGCGACCCTCGCGCCACGGCCGCCGCCCACGCGCGGCTCCTCGCTGCCAAGATTCAGGTTGCGTTACGGGGAGATCGGCTACGCATCTCGCCCCATCTTCACAATTCGGACGCCGACGTCGAGCGCCTGCTCGCCGTCCTCGCGAGCGAGTGAGCGGGAGCCCGCGAGGAGCCTCTCGCAGGGGCGGGTAGGGCATTGACGCCTTTTTCCACGCCTGCTATACGGCTCTGCCCTCCCGTTCCAGGAAAAGCGAGCGATTCCGCGAACGAGGAGTGTGCGGAGGCAGCGTGACGGACCCCAGCGACAAGCAGCGCCGGGGGAAGGACGACGAGGGGCTGTCCGACCTCGCCGACGCCTACCGCAAGGCGGCGCCGTACATGGGCGCCTCCACGCAGCTCGTCGCGTCCGTGGGGCTGTGCACGTACGCGGGATGGTGGGCCGATCGCAAGCTGGGGCACGCGACGCCGTGGCTCCTGCTCGTCGGCGCAGGCGTCGGGATGTTCGTAGGATTCGTCGGCTTCTTCAGGACGGTCCTGGGGAAGAGGAAGGACTCGTGACGCGACACCTGCTCATCAGCGCCGCCGTCGCCGTCCTCACGCTCGGCCTGTCGGCCGCGGCGGGGGTCGTGCACCGCCGCGGCGCGCTGATGGGGGCGTCCGCCGCGGCCTTCACCGCCTTCGGCTCGCTCATCGCGATGGCGCGCTCCGCGACGGCGAAGAAGCCGGTCAAGGCCGCCCTCGCCGTGATGGCCATCGCCTTCCTCGTCCGGATGGTGCTGGTCGCCGTCGGGACTGTCCTCGTCATCCGCAGCGGCGAGAGCGTGATCGCGTTCGTGCTCGCCTTCTTCGTGCCTTACTTCATCTTCGCCGCCATCGAGGGCTGGTACCTCGCCAGCCTCACCGGCGGTCCCGGGACGCCCGCATGACGACGAGCTTCATCGCCGCCCTCGCCCTCTCCCTCTCTCTCGCGCAGCACGCCCCCGAGGCGGCGCCGGCGGAGCACACGGCGGCGCCGGCCGAGCACGGCACCGCCGTGGAGCACGGCGCGGCCACCGAGCATGGCGCGCCCGGCGAGCCCGCCGCGGGCGAGCACGGTGGCGCCGAGGGCCACGGCCACTCGCTGCCCGACGTGATGATGCACCACGTCGCGAACGGCGAGGTGATGGAGCTCCCCGGCTTCTGCCCGGCCTTCCAGTGGAACTGCGAGGTGAACCTCCGCGAGCTGTCCGGCGGTGGCTGGGTCTTCCACGTGGGCGGCGTCACGTTCGACATGACGCCCTCGAAGCACGTGGTGATGCTCTGGATCGGCGCGGTCCTGCTCATCGTGGTGTTCGCCGTCGCGGGCCGCAGGCGCTCGCTCGTTCCGCGCGGCTTCTACAACTTCATCGAGCTGCTCGTTCAGTTCGTGCGCGACATCGCCGTCTCGAACATCGGGAAGAGGGACGCCGACCGGTTCGTGCCGTACCTCGCCTCGGCCTTCTTCTTCATCCTGTTCCTGAACCTGCTCGGCCTCATCCCGTTCCTCGCGACCGCGACCGCGAACGTGTCGGTCACGGTGGGGTTCGCGCTCTTCACCTTCTTCGTGACGCAGTACGCGGCCATCCGGGCGCAGGGGATCAAGGGCTACCTGGCCCACCTCACCGGCGGCGTGCCGAAGTCGCTCGCCTGGCTCTGGCCGATCATGATCCCGGTCGAGTTCCTCGGCCTCTTCACGAAGCCCTTCGCCCTCACCGTCCGTCTCTTCGCCAACATGGTGGCGGGCCACTTCGTCATCCTGGCGCTGCTCGGGCTCATCTTCTCGATCTCGATCTTCGTGGCGCCCGTCTCGGTGGCGCTCGCGCTCGCGATCTTCATGCTCGAGCTCTTCGTCGCCTTCGTGCAGGCCTACATCTTCACCATGCTCTCCGCGCTCTTCATCGGCTCGGGCCTCGTGCACCACGGCCACGGCGAGGAGCACGAGGAGCACGGCCACCCCGGCCCCGGGATGGGCTCGGAGGAACACGGTTCACACGTGGGCGGGAAGTCTCCCGCCCATGGGTAGTCGAGCGCCGTACGCGCCACGGGCACGGCGGCCCGGTCAAGCACCGCCCATCGCAATGGAGAAGATGCTCACATGAACGCCTTCGCTCTTGGTTACCTCGCTGCCGGCCTCGGCGCCGGCCTGGCCGTCATCGGTGTGGGTCTCGGCATCGGCCGCCTGGCCGCCGCCGCGCTGGAGGGCTCCGCCCGCCAGCCCACCGCCGCCGGCGACATCCGCACCTCGATGATCATCGCCGCCGCCCTCATCGAAGGCGCGACGCTGTTCGCCATCGTGGTGTGCCTGCTCCTCGCCATCAACAAGTAAGCGCCGGTCGCACTCTCGCAACGCGTCACCTCCCGGAGTCCGCTCGATGAACGCTCTCGTCACGCCGGTCCTCGCCGCAGGCATCATGGACCTCAACCCGGGGCTCACGCTCTGGACCGCGATCACCTTCCTCATCCTGATCGTGGTGCTGGCCAAGTTCGCCTTCGGCCCGATCGTCAAGATGCTCGACGAGCGCGAGCGGACCATCCGCGAGGCGATCGAGCAGGCCAAGAAGGAGCGGGCCGAGGCGGAGAGGCTGCTCGGCGAGCAGAAGGCGTCGCTCGCCGCCGCGCAGCGCGAGGCCGCCGAGCTCGCGCAGAAGTCGAAGCAGGAGGTCGAGGCGCTCCGGCAGGACCTCACCGCCCGCGCCCGCAAGGAGGCGGACGACCTCGTCGCCCAGGCTCGCAAGCAGATCCAGGAGGAGAAGTCGAAGGCGCTCGCCGAGCTGAAGGGCCAGGTGGCGGACCTCGCCATCGACGCGGCCCGCCGGCTCATCAAGTCGTCGCTCGACGAGAAGTCGCAGCGCGCGCTGGTCGAGGAGTACATCGCGCAGCTCCCCGCCGATCGGGCCGCCTAGGCCCAGGGGAGGCGCAGCCCCGTCTCACGGCTCCGGCGGGCCCTCGGGTCCGCCGGAGCCTTTTTTCGTCAGGAACGTTAGGAACGCACCATGGCTCTCGGCATCGGCATCGTCGGCCTCCCCAACGTCGGGAAGTCGACCCTCTTCAACGCGCTCTCCGGCTCGGCGAAGGCGCAGGCGGCGAACTACCCGTTCTGCACCATCGACCCGAACGTCGGCGTCGTGCCCGTGCCGGACGAGCGGCTCCGGAAGCTCGCCGAGCTCTTCAAGCCGAAGAAGACCACCCCCACCACGCTGGAGTTCGTGGACATCGCCGGGCTCGTGGCGGGCGCCTCGAAGGGCGAGGGGCTCGGGAACCAGTTCCTCTCCCACATCCGCCAGGTGGACGCGATCGCCCACGTGCTGCGCTGCTTCGACGACCCGGACGTCGTCCACGTGTCGGGCACGGTCGACCCGAAGGGCGACCGCGACGTGGTCGAGACCGAGCTCATGCTGAAGGACCTCGAGTCGGTCGAGAAGCGGCGCGACCGCGCGCAGAAGAACGCGAAGGCGCCCGGGAAGCCGGGCGAGCTCGCCAAGGCGGAGCTCGCGACGCTCGAGAAGGTCGCGGCGGGGCTCGAGGCGGGAACGCCGGTCCGGGCGCAGAAGCTCGGGGACGAGGAGCGCGCCCACCTCGCCGACCTGTTCCTCCTCACGGACAAGCCCGTCGTGTACATCGCCAACGTGGACGAGGACCAGCTCGCGAGGCCGGGCGCGGACCCGCGCGTGGCGGCGGTGAAGGCGCTCGCCACGGAGGAGGGGTACGAGGCGGTCGTGCTGTGCGGCAAGGTCGAGGCGGAGATCGCCGAGCTGCCGGAGGCCGAGCGGATCGAGTTCCTCCAGGGCCTCGGCCTCGAGGAGCCTGGCCTGAACCGGCTCGTCCACGCGGGCTACCGCGAGCTCGGGCTCATCACCTTCCTCACCGCCGGCGAGGACGAGTGCCGCGCCTGGACCGTGAAGGAGGGGGCGCGCGCGCCGCAGGCGGCGGGCGTCATCCACACCGACTTCGAGCGCGGCTTCATCAAGGCCGAGGTGATGCGCGTCGACGACCTCCTCCGGCTCGGCAGCGAGGCCGCCGTGAAGGAGAAGGGCCTCATGCGCGTCGAGGGGAAGGAGTACGTGGTGCAGGACGGCGACGTCATGCACTTCAGGTTCAATGTCTGACGGGGGCTCTGCCCCCGCCCCGCCGAGCTAAGCTCGTCGGGGCCCCACCCCCGGGCGCCGGGTCCCGTGCGTCTGCGCGGCGGCTTCGCCGCTCTCGCGCAGGCGCCCCGGCGGGAGGGGCTTCGCCCCTCCCCGGCTATGCCGGGTCCCCTCCGCCTCGCTGGCCGCCCGCTTGCGCCCCCGCGCCAGCTTCACCGCCAGCGCCAGCGCCGCCCACATGCTCTCCTCGCTCGCCTCGCCCTTGCCGGCGAGGTCGTAGGCGACGCCGTGGTCCGGGCTCGTGCGCACGATGGGGAGCCCGAGCGTCACGTTCACCGCCGGCTCGCCAGCGACGGCGTCGAGCAGCTTCACCGGGATGAGGCCCTGGTCGTGGTAGAGCGCGACCACCGCGTCGAACTCGCCCGCCGCGGCGCGGAAGAAGACGCTGTCCGCCGGGTACGGACCGCTCGCCGCGATGCCGAGGCGGCGCGCGCGAGCGAGCGCCGGCAGGACGAGCCGCTTCTCCTCGTCCCCGAACGCGCCACTCTCGCCCGCGTGCGGATTCATCGCGCACACCGCGATGCGCGGCTTCGCGATCCCGAAGTCGCCGCGGAGCGCGGTGTGCGTCACCGTGATGGTCCCGAGGATCCCGCTCGCCGTCACGGCGCGCGGGACGCGGGCGAGGGCGAGGTGGTTCGTGACGAGCGCCACCCGCAGGCGCGGGCCGGCGAGCATCATCACCGAGCGCTTCGCGCCCGTCTTCTCCTCGAGCCACTCGGTGTGCCCGACGAACAGCTTCTCGGCGTGCTGGACCTGCGCCTTCGAGACGGGCGCGGTGCAGAGCGCGTCGGCCTTGCCGCTCGCGACCGCGGCGTAGGCCGCCTCGAGATAGGCGAGCTGGGCCGCGCCGCCGGAGCGGGCGGGGCGCCCGGGCGCCGCCGCTGCTCGCGGGAGGCGCGTCACGCGCACGAGCGCGCCCGAGGGCGGCAGCGGCTCGCCCAGGTCCACGGCGGGGAGCGCGAGGCGGCGGCGGCGCGCCGCGGCAGCGAAGACGGCGCCGTCGCCGAAGACGTACGGCACGAGCGCGCCCCGGTGGCGGGCGAGCGCCTTGGCCGTCACCTCGGCGCCGATGCCCGAGGGGTCGCCCATCGAGATGGCGATGCGGATGGGCAAGACGGCCCCTCTCCCCGGCCCTTCCCCCGGCTGCGCGCGCGAGGGGGGGACGAGACCTGCGGCGCGCGCTTCAGTCCTGCTTCAGCTCGGCGAGCTTCGTGTCGATGACGGCGTCCTTGCGCAGCTCGGCGATGAACTGGCCGCGGTAGGTGTCGCCCTGCTCGTTCACGAGGCGGTCGCGGATCTCCTCCTTCACCTCGTCGAGCGGTCGCGGGCCGCCGCCGCGCTTCTCCTCGAGCCGCACGACGTGAAACCCCGGCGGGCTCGTGGTGCGGATGGGGTCCGAGACCTGGCCCGGCGCGAGCGAGAACGCGACCTTGTCGAGGTTGGGCTGCACCGTGCCGCGGCGCAGCCACGGCAGGTCGCCGCCGTCCTTCGCGCTCGGACCCTGCGAGACCTCGCGCGCGACCTCGGCGAAGTCCTCCCCCGCCTTCAGGCGCGCGACCGTCTTCTCGGCCCTCGCCTGCACGCGGCTCACGTCCTGCGCGCTCGCGTTCTGCGGCAGCGCCAGGAAGATGTGCTTCACGCGCACCTCCTCGCCGGCGCGGAACTCCTGCGGGTGCGTCTGCCAGTAGTTCTTCACGTCCTCGTCGGTGACCTTCACGCGGCTGCGGATCTTGAGCTGCACGATCCGCATCGACTCGAGGTCGCGCTTCACCGCCTTGCGGTAGGCGGGCCGATCCATGCCCTGGGCGGCCAGGGCCTCGTCGAGCCGTGCGTCGTCGAGGTTGTTGCGGCGCTTCACGTCGTCGATGACGGCGTCGATCTCGGGCTCGGTGATCTCGACGCCGAGCGCCGCCACCTGGCTCGCGAAGAGCCGCTCCGCCACGATCGCGTCGAAGGCGGCCTTGAGCGCCTTCGCGCGCGCCTTCTCGCGGGATGGGCCGGCCGGCTCGGCGTCGGCGCGGCGGAGGTCGGGGCCGGCGCGCTCCTCGAGCTCCAGGAGCGTGATGACGTCGCCGTTCACCGTGGCGGCGACCCGGTCGAGGACGCGTCCCCGAGGCGGTGGCGCGGGCGCGGGAGCGGCGAGGAGCGCCACGAGGGGGAGCGCTGCGAGGGGGGAGATCATGATTGGGATCCTACGGCGTGAGCGCGTCGAGCGCAGCCTGGTCGATCTTGACCTGCGCGCGGCCTCGCAGCGCGGAGAGGTACTCCTCCTGTGCCGCGGCGCGCTTCTCGCGCAGGAGCCGCTCCTGGATGGTCGTCCGGACATCGGGGAAGGCGCGGCGCACCGCGGCGCGCCGGCCGGTCACCTTGAAGAGGTGGAACCCGTACGGCGAGGGCGTCACCTCCGAGACGGCGTTGAGCGGCAGCTTGAAGCACGCGTCGAACACCTCGGGCATCCCCGAGCCCTTGCCGAACCAGCCGAGATCGCCTCCCAGCTTGCCCTCGGGCGCGATGGAGGCGCGGCGCGCGACGTCGCCGAAGGTCTGCGGGCGCCGGCGCAGCTCCTCTCTCAGCTTCTGGGCCTCGGGCTGCGTCCGCACCACCACCTGGAGGACGCGCACCTGCTCCGGCTGCTCGAACTCCTGAGCGTGCTCGGTGTAGTAGCGCTCGATCTCGCCGTCGGCGACCAGGACACGCGGGAACACCTCGTCCGCGAAGAGCTTCTCGATGGTGAGCTGCTCCTTGAGGCGCGCCTTCAGCTCCCCCTGCGAGAGCCGCTCCTGCGCGAGCAGGTCGTCGAAATGGGTGCCCGGGTAGTCGGCGCGGAGCCGCAAGAGCGCGCGCTCCACCTGATCCTGGCCGACGGCGATGGACCTGGCGCGCGCCTGCTGGAGCAGGAGCATCCGGTCGACGGCGTCCTCGAGGAGCCGGCGCCGCAGGGCGCCGTCGGGTGCGTTGCCCTCCGCGCCGCCCGCGCGCGCGTGCGCGAGCTCGCGCGCCAGCGCCTCGGCCGTCACGGGCTCGCCGTTCACGACCGCGATCGCCGGTGGCGCCTCCTTGCCCTTCGCGGGCTTGCCCCCGCAGCGGCCGCACCCCGCGAAGGCGAGGGCGGCGGCGGCGAGGGCGAGCGTGCGGAGCGGCGGGTGTCGGCGCACGGCGGGCGCGCGGTCGGACCGCTACGGGTGCGCCGGCGGCGCGGCCGGGACCGGCGTCGCGAGGGGGCGCGGCATCGCGCCGGCGCCAGGCGGCATGCTGGGCGCGGCGACCGCCACCTTCTCGAGCTCGGCGTCGTTCACCTGGATGTTGGCGTCGGCGCGCAGCTTCTTCACGAACTCGTCGAAGTCCTTCGACTTCTTCTGGCTGTTCAGCCGGGCCGTGACTTGCGCCTTCACCTCGTCGAACCCGCGGCTCACCTCGACCTGGCGCCCGAGGACGCGGACGAGATGGAAGCCGTGCGGCTCCTCGACCACCGTGGGAGCGGTCTGGTTGTCGCCGAGCTTGAAGACGACCTCCGCGACCTCCTTGCCGTGGTCCTTCTCGAGCTCCGGCTGCGACTTCATCGCGAGGTCGCCGCCCTGGTTCTTCGTCGCGGCGTCGTCGGACGAGGCGCGGGCGAGCGTGGCGAAGGCGTTCGGGTTCTTCTTCTCCTCGACGAGGAGCTTCGCGAGGAGCTTCTTCGCCTCGACCGCCTTCTTCGCGCGCTCGGGCGTGCCCGCCTCGGCCTTCACGAAGACGTGCGCCGCGTGCACGCGGGCGGGCCGGTGGAACTCGTCGGCGTGCTCGTCGTAGTACTTCTTCACGTCGGACTCGGGGACGCCGGCCGCGGCGCTCTGGTCCTGGAAGAAGCGCTGGTAGTACTTCGAGACCATCACCTTCTTCATCGTGAAGAGGACGTCGGGGTCGTTCGCGAGGCCTTCCTTCTCGGCCGCCTTCGCGAGCAGCTCGAACCGCAGCATGTTGTCGAGGAACTGCTTCTTGCGGTCGAGGTTCTGGAAGCTCGCGCGGATCATGGGCGACTGCTCGTCGAGGCGCGCCTTGAACTCGTCCGCCGTCACGGTGACGCCGCCGCCCTGGGCGACGACGGGGCCCTTCTTGCCGGGGGCCTTGCTGCAGGCGAGGGCGGCGACGAGGACCGCGGCCAGCGTAGCTCTACGAAGCATGAGGTCGTGCTCCTCTACTCGGGTGAGGAAAATGGAACCTTGCCCGAACCCACGGACGGTGCGTCTTGTTCCGCGTCTTGTTCCCGTCTTGTTCCAGGGATCGGGTGGGGCGGCCGTAGAGAAACCACACCCCGGGCGCGGGATCAAGCAAGCGCTACGCCGCGAGCCGCGACAGGTCGTCCAGCACGCCGCGGACCGCGCCGAGCAGCTCGCGCGCCACGGCCGCCTCCTGGGCGGGCGTCGGCCCGGGGGGCGCCGCCGCGGGCGACGGCCGGGCCTGGGCGACGGCCTTCGCCACCGCCGCCTGGATCTTCGCCGCGCGCGCCGCCTTCGCCGCGCCCGCGGCGGGCGGGCGCGAGGGCGCCGGGGCGGGGGGCGGCGCGCGGAGCTTGCCGTCCGGCCCGAGGTGCGCGACGAGCTTCATGTCGGGCGTCAGGCGGAGCGCTCCCTGGCTCGCCTGCACGCGCTTCGCGAGCTGGAATGGGTCGAGCGCCGCCGAGTCGCCGAGCGTGAAGACCAGGCGCCCGGGCCCCGCCTCGAGCCCGCGGATGCGGAGCGCGCGGAGTCGCACCTTCACCTGCATCACCGCCTGAAGCGCGTCCACCTCATCGGGCGGATCGCCGTAGCGATCGACGATCTCGGCCCGGATCTCGTCGAGCTCCTCGTCGGTGCCGGCCTGCGCGAAGCGCTTGTAGAAATAGAGCCGCTGGTGGACGTCGGGCATGTACGGATCGGGGATGAAGGCCGGCACGGGCAGCTGCACGTCCGGGTCGATCTCCTCACGCGGCGCCTCGCCCTTGAGCTCGCGCACCGCCTCGTCGAGGAGCTGCGCGTAGAGGTCGAACCCGATCGCCTCGATCTGGCCCGACTGGTCCTTGCCCAGCAGGTTGCCCGCACCGCGGATCTCGAGGTCGTGGCTCGCGATCTTGAAGCCCGCGCCCAGCTCCGAGAACTTCTGCAGCGCCTCGAGCCGCTTGTGGGCGTCCTTCGTGACGGGCCGGCGCGCCGGGACGAGCAGGTACGCGTAGGCGCGCTCGCGGCTCCGGCCGACGCGGCCGCGGATCTGGTAGAGCTGCGAGAGGCCGAAGTGATCGGCGCGGTTCACGATGATGGTGTTCGCGCTGGGGATGTCGAGGCCGCTCTCGATGATGGACGTGGCGAGGAGGAGGTCGAGCTCCTTCGCGACGAACCGGCCCATCACCTCCTCGAGCTTGTGCTGCCCCATCTGGCCATGCGCGACGCCGATGCGCGCCTTCGGCACGAGCTCCGAGAGGAACTTCTCCATCGCCGCGATCGAGCGGACGCGGTTGTGGACGAAGAAGACCTGCCCGCCGCGGCGCAGCTCCTGCTCGACGGCCTCCTTCACCGCCGACGGGTCGAACTTCATGACGAAGGTGCGGATGGCGCGCCGGTCCTCGGGCGGCGTCGCGATGATGGAGAGGTCGCGCGCGCCGGCGAGGCTCATGTGCAGCGTGCGCGGGATGGGCGTCGCGGTGAGCGTCAGCACGTCCACGAGCTTGCGGAGCTTCTTCAGCCGCTCCTTGTGCGCGACCCCGAAGCGCTGCTCCTCGTCGATGACGAGGAGGCCCAGGTCCTTGAAGGAGACGTCGGCGCCGAGGAGGCGGTGCGTGCCGATGATGACGTCCACCTTGCCTGCCGCGAGGTCCTTCAGGACGCCGCGGATCTCGTCGCCCTCCTTCATGCGCGAGATCGCCTCGATCCGGACCGGATAGCCCTTGAAGCGCTCGCGGAAGGTGCGCTCGTGCTGCGAGGCGAGCACGGTCGTCGGGACGAGCACCGCCACCTGCTTCTTCGAGAGCACCGCCAGCATGGCGGCGCGCATGGCCACCTCGGTCTTGCCGTACCCGACGTCGCCGCAGACGAGCCGGTCCATGGGCGGCTTCGTGCCGGGGGGATGAGGGCCCGGCCGGCTCCGATTCCCGCCCGTCATGTCGGCCAGCACGTCCTCGATCGCGCGCGCCTGGTCGGGCGTCGGCTCGTACGGGAACTCGGCCTCGAACTCGCGGTAGCTCTCGTCCGGCTCCTGGAAGCCGAAGCCGGGGTGGGCCGCCCGCGCCGCGTAGAGGCCGAGCAGCTCCGCCGCCATCTTGAGGAGCTGCTCCTTCACGCGGGCCTTGCGGAGCGCGAAGGAGCTGCCGCCGAGCCGGTCGAGGCGGACCGTCTCGGGGGCCGCGCCGGTGAACTTCTGCACCTGCCTGAGCTTCGAGACGGGCAGGTAGAGCCGGTCGGCGCCGTCGTAGGCGAGGACGAGGAAGTCGCCCTCGACGCCACGGATCTGCATCTTCGTGAGGCCGAGGTAGCGCGCGATCCCGTGCTCGACGTGGACGACGAGGTCGCCCTCGTTGAGGTCGCGGAACGCGGCGGCGAAGGTGTTCTCGAGCCGGGTGGCCCGGGCGCGCTTCTTCACGCGCCGCCCGAAGATCTCCTCGTCGGAGAGGAGCGCGAGCCGCCCCGCGCCATCCACGAAGCCGGCGGAGATGTCGCCCTCGAGGAGGTGCGCGTGGACGGCGGGGTCGTAGAGCTTCGCCGGGTCCGCCAAGGGGCCGGCGTGGACGCGCGAGGCGAAGCGGCGATCCTCGAGGAGGCGCTTCAGGCGGTCGATGGCCGAGCGGGTCGAGCACGCCACGACCGCCGCGAGCCCGCGCTTCCGCCAGTCCTCGAGGCGGCGGGTGAGCGGGGTGAGCGCGCCCTCCTCGCCGTGGGCGCCCTCGATCTCGGCGCGCAGCGCGGAGGTCTCGCCGAAGGCGAAGCGGACGGGCTCCTCGATCCCGAGCCAGACGCGGTGCGTGCGGACGCGCGGATGCGCCCCGAGGCGCGCCTCCACCTCTCCCGGCGAGAGGAAGTGCGCCGAGGGCGGGAGCGCCAGGTCCTCGCGCCGCACCGTCGCCTCGTGCTCGCGCGCGAGCTCCGCGTCGAGCTCGGCGAGCGCGCTCTCGACCGCGTCCACGCCGTCGATCCAGGAGACCACGTCGTCCGGGAGGTAGTCGAAGAGCGTCGCGAGGCCGCTCGGGTGGAAGCCGGGGAGGAGCGCCTCGAGGCCGAAGAAGGGGGTGCCCGCGTCGATCGCGTCGAGCACCTCGCGCACGCGCGAGGTGGGCCGGTTCACCCGCTCGGCGGCGTCGCGCACCGCCTGCTTCGCGGCCTCCTTCCCCTCGTCCGTGAAGAGCGCCTCGCGCGCCGGGCAGAGCACCACCTCGTCCACCTGCCCGAGGGTCCTCTGCCCGTCGGGGTCGAAGGAGCGCGCGCTCTCCACCTCGTCGCCGAAGAGCTCGAGCCGGACCGGCTTCTCGTCGAGCGGGCTCCACACGTCGATGATGCCGCCCCTCACCGCGAACGTCCCCGGATCCTCGACGAGCGGCACCCGCGCGTAGCCGAGCGCGACGAGCTTCGCCGCGAGCGCCTCGCGATCGACGGCGAGGCCCTTGCCGAGGAGCTCCGTGTAGCGCTCGAACACGGCGCGCGGGACCATCCGGCGCGCGAGCGCCCGCGCCGACACCACCACGGCGCGCACCGTCCCGGCGGAGAGGTGTAGGCGCGCGAGCGCCGCCAGCCGCTCCATCTCGAGCCCGCGGTCGGGCGAGAGGTCGTCGTAGGGGAGGACCGGATCGGCCGGGAGGCGCAGCACCGGCGCCGGCCCGTTGCCCTGGGCCGGGAGGAAGAACGCGAGGTCGCGCGCGAGCTCGTCCGCGTCCTCCTCCTCGGCTGCGACGGCGAGGAGGAGCCGCGCCTTGCCGGGGCCGACGAGCTCCCTCGCCACCCATCCGCGCGCAGCGCCCGAGAGGCCGGTCACGTCGGCGACGCGCGCCTCGGCGATCGCCGCGAGGAGCTCCTTCACGGTCGCAGGGGTGCCGGCGTCGTCGGGCGCGGTGGAACGGGAAGCCACGGGAGGCGGCATCTTAAGAGCAGCCGGGGGAGACAGCCAAAAAGGGCACCCGGTCGCGAGCCGTCCTTCGCCGCGCCCGCGCCGCCGAGGTCATAACCCATCCGAGACTTCGGTGGCGCGCCCGCGCCGATCCACGCTGCGCCCAGGTGCCCTTTTCTCAATGTAGCGGCGCACATCGCGCCGCGCTGCGCCCCGCAACTCCTGTCGCAGGATCCGGTTCCTTGATCGCCTGGGTAGCGGTCGCTAGACTCAGCGGCAAGGCGCGACCTCGACAGGTTTCGCTCGACTGCCGATCCGCCATCCATGCATCTCCTCAGGGCCACCCCCGCGATGCTGGTCGCCACGCTCGCCGCCTGCGGCGGGGAGCTCGAGGCGGCGTCGCCGCGCCGGGCCGAGAGCGCGCCGCTCCTCGCGGCGCTGGCGGACCCCGCGGGACCGGCGACCGGCGACCTGCGGAGCGGGCGCCTGCCCGCCGCGCGGGCCCGGCTCGAGGCATCGCTCGCGAGCGACCCGGACACGATCGCGGCGCTCAACGATCTCGCGGTGAGCTACTCGATGGAGGAGCGCTTCGACGCGGCGCGGCAGCTGCTCGACGAGGTGCTCACCCGCGGCGGCGCGCGCGAGCAGCAGGCGGCGCTGGTGAACCTCGGCGAGCTGTACGCCGTCGACGGCTATCTCACGGCCGCGCACGCGCACCTCGCCTCGGCGAAGGCCATCGACGCCTCGCGTCCGGAGCCGGCCTACGCGCTGGCGCTCCTGGCGGACGCGCGCGGCGATCGCGCGGGCGCCGCCGCGGCGCTGCGCGAGGCGCTCGAGTCGGACCGGAGCGGCGCCGCCCGCCGCGAGCTCGCCTTCCTCTATCCCGAGGAGCGGCTCCACCTCGACGCGCTCGTGGCCGACGCCATGGGCGACGCCACCACCGCGGACGCGCGCTGGCGAGAGCTCGCCCGCGGCCGCTTCCAGGCGCTGGCCCAGGCGGCGCAGCGCCATCTCGAGGAGCCGTAAAGGAAGGGACCGAACCACATGGCCTCGGAAGCACCGGGCCTCTCCCAGCGCGCGCGCGAGATCCTCCGCACGCTGGTGCAGGACTACATCCACACCGGCGAGCCGGTCGCGAGCCAGCCGCTCCTCGCGCGGCACGACCTCGACTGCTCGCCGGCGACCGTCCGCAACGTCATGGCCGACCTCGAGGCGCTCGGCTTCCTCGCGAAGCCGCACGCCTCCTCGGGCCGCGTGCCCACCGAAGCCGGCTACCGGCTCTACGTCGACGCGCTCCTCAAGGTGAAGCCGCCGCCGGCGGCGGAGCGCGAGGAGATCGAGCGCGTCACGCACGACGCGCCCGGCGTGGACTCGCTCCTCGAGGGCACCGCGCGGATGCTGCACTCGCTCTCGCACCACGTGGGCGTCGTCACGACGCCGCGGCCGCTCGTCGACCCCGTGCGTCAGATCGAGTTCGTGCGCCTGCGGGAGAACCGGGTCATCGTCGTGTTCGTCTCGGAGGCGGGGCTCGTCACGAACAAGCTCATGCAGCTCGAGGCCGCCCCCGAGCCGGGCGAGCTCGAGCGCGCGGCGAACTACCTGAACGAGAAGCTGCGCGGCGGCCCGCTCGCGACGCTCCGCGAGCGGATCCTCGCCGACATGCGCGAGGACCAGAGCGCGCTCCAGAAGCTCGTCGCGAAGGCGCTCCAGCTCGCGGAGAGGAGCTTCGGCGAGGCGGCGCTCTCGGGGGGCGAGGTGCTCCTGGACGGCGAGGAGAGCTTCCTCGACGCGCCCGAGTTCGCCGACGTGCAGAAGGCGCGCACGCTCCTCCGCGCCTTCGCCGAGAAGGACCGCATCCTGCGCGTGCTCGACCGCGTGCTGCGCGCGCGCGAGGTGCAGATCTTCATCGGCGCCGAGAGCGAGCTCGCGAGCGTGCCGGACGTGTCGGTGGTGGCGGCGCCCTACGGGCGTGGCGACCAGGTGCTCGGGACGCTCGCCGTGATCGGCCCCACCCGGATGAACTACGCCCGCGTCATCCCGCTCGTGGACCTCACCGCGCGCGAGATCTCGCGGGCGCTGTCGGGGAGCGGCGAGGGTTCCTGACCGCGCCCGCGCTTCGGCTTGTTCCGCCGGGCGCCCCTATGACACAATCGCACACCGCGCCGCGGCTCGGCGGCGCCCACTCCCGGCACACGCATGGCACAGGACAGCGACAAGGGCGCCTTCGCCACGGACATCCCCGCCGACGCCATCGCCGACGCGCTCGCGGCGGTGGAGAAGCGCTCCCGGAAGGGCGAGGCCCAGGATCCCGGTGCCCCGGCGGCGCCCCGGAGCGCGGCCGCGGACCCCGCTCCCGTGCCGCTCGCCGGCGAGGAGAGGCTCCGCCTCGAGCTCGAGATGAGCCAGGAGCGGGCGCGCAAGGTCTTCGAGCAGCTCAAGGAGGAGCACGATCGGCTGCTGCGCACGGCGGCCGACCTCGAGAACTACAAGAAGCGGGCGGCGCGCGAGAAGGACGAGGTCCAGCGGCACGGGAACGAGCGGCTGGTGAAGGAGATCCTGCCCGTCCTCGACAGCCTCGAGCGCGCGCTCGCGGCGACGCCGAGCGACGACCCGCTCGCGAGCGGGGTGCAGATGACGAAGCGCCTGCTCGAGGACGCCCTGGCGCGCTTCGGCGTGAAGGGCTTCTCCGCGAAGGGCGAGCGGTTCGATCCGCGCGCGCACGAGGCGCTCATGACGATCGAGACCGCCGACGCCGCGCCCGGCACCGTCATCGAGGAGCAGCAGCGTGGGTTCTACCTCCACGAGCGCCTGATCCGCCCGGCCGCGGTGGTGGTCTCCGCCGCGCCCGCCGCCCCGGCGAGCAGGCCCGGCGGCGGGGAGGCCTGAACGCCGTGGGGGCACCATGGGCAAGGTGATCGGGATCGATCTCGGGACGACGAACTCGTGCGTGGCCGTGATGGAGGGAGGCGACGCGGTCGTCATCCCCAACTCCGAGGGGTCGCGGACGACGCCGTCGATGGTCGCGCTCACCGAGGGCGGCGAGCGCCTCGTCGGCCAGATCGCGAAGCGGCAGGCCATCACCAACCCCGACGCGACCGTCTACGTCGTGAAGCGGCTCATCGGCCGCAAGTTCGAGGAGCGGGAGGTGAAGCGCACCACCTCGCTCGTGCCGTTCCGGATCATCCCGAACGAGAACGGCGATGCCTGGCTCGAGGTGGGATCGAAGCGCTACTCGCCCGCCGAGGTCTCGGCGATGGTCCTCGCCAAGATGAAGCAGACGGCGGAGGACTACCTCGGCGAGCCCGTCACCGAGGCCATCATCACCTGCCCCGCCTACTTCAACGACGCGCAGCGCCAGGCGACCAAGGACGCCGGGCGCATCGCGGGCCTGGACGTGCTCCGCATCATCAACGAGCCCACCGCGGCCGCGCTGGCGTACGGCATCGACAAGCAGCAGGGCGCGTCCGAGAAGATCGCCGTCTACGACCTCGGCGGCGGCACCTTCGACGTCACGATCCTCGAGCTCAACCAGGGCGTCTTCGAGGTGAAGGCGACGAACGGCGACACCTTCCTCGGCGGCGAGGACTTCGACCAGCGCCTCATCGACTGGCTCTCGAAGCGCTTCTTCGAGCAGCACCGCGTGGATCTCAAGAAGGACCGGATGGCGCTGCAGCGGCTGAAGGAGGCCGCCGAGCGCGCCAAGCACGAGCTCAGCTCGGCGACCGAGACGGAGGTGAACCTCCCCTTCATCACCGCCGACGCGACCGGGCCGAAGCACCTCGCCGAGACGATCGACCGCCAGACGCTCGAGCAGCTCGTGGGCGACCTCATCGAGAAGACCATCGAGCCCTGCAAGATCGCGCTCCGGGACGCCGGCCTCACCGCCCAGCACCTCGACACCGTCATCCTGGTCGGCGGCATGACGCGCATGCCGAAGGTGCAGGAGGTGGTGAAGCGCTTCTTCGGGAAGGAGCCGCACAAGGGCGTGAACCCGGACGAGGTCGTCGCCGTCGGCGCGGCCATCCAGGGCGGCGTGATGAAGGGCGAGGTGAAGGACGTCCTCCTCCTCGACGTGACGCCGCTCTCGCTCGGCGTCGAGACCGCCGGCGGCGTGTTCACGAAGATCATCGACAAGAACACGACCGTCCCCTGCAAGAAGGCGCAGGTGTTCTCGACCGCCGTCGACAACCAGCCGCTCGTGTCGGTGCACGTGCTGCAGGGCGAGCGCGAGATGGCGGCCGACAACAAGACGCTCGGGCGCTTCGAGCTCGTCGGCATCCCGCCCGCGCCGCGCGGCGTGCCGCAGATCGAGGTCACCTTCGACATCGACGCGAACGGGCTCGTGCACGTGTCCGCGAAGGACCTCGGCACCGGCAAGAGCCAGCAGATCCGGATCACCGCCAGCTCCGGCCTCAGCGAGGCCGAGATCCAGCGCATGATCAAGGACGCCGACGCGAACCGGATCGACGACAAGAAGAAGAAGGATCTCGCCGACCTCAAGAACAACGCCGAGGGGCTCATCTACACGACCGAGAAGAGCCTCGAGGAGTACTCGAGCGCGCTCAAGCCCCAGGACGTCGACGAGATCAAGGCCGACCTCGAGGTGCTGAAAGCGATCTTGCCCTCGAACGACCCCCCGGCCATCAAGGACGCCCTCGTGCGCCTGGAGGGCAGCGCGTACCGCATCGCCGACGCCATCTACGCGCAGCACGGCGGGAACGAGCAGAACGGCCCCGGGGCATGACCCGGCGTTTGCCAGCGTTCGGGCTTGCGTTACATTGCCTCGCGGCCGGGACGGCCGAGTAGCGCCCCTCGAACCCGCGGACGGACGTGGAAAAGCGCGATTATTACGACATCCTGGGGGTCGGCCGCGAGGCCGACGATCAGGAGCTGAAGAGCGCGTACCGCAAGCTCGCGCACCAGTTCCATCCCGACAAGAATCCCGGGGACAAGGCGTCCGAGGACCGCTTCAAGGAGGCGTCCGAGGCCTACGAGGTCCTCTCCGATCCGGAGAAGCGCGCCCGCTACGACCGGTTCGGCCACGTCAACGGGCAGAACCCCTTCGAGGGGGGCTTCCCGTTCGGCGGCGCCGCCGGCGCCAGCATCAACGACATCTTCGGCGACATCTTCGGGGAGATGTTCGGCGGCGCCCGCCGGCCGCGCAGCCGGCCGCGCGGCTCGGACCTCCGCTACCACCTCGAGCTGTCCTTCGAGGAGGCGGCGTTCGGCACGACGGCGCGCATCCAGATCCCGCGCCCCCGCCGCTGCGCCACCTGCAAGGGCTCCGGCGCGAAGCCGGGGACCCAGCCGCGCACCTGCCCCACGTGCGGCGGCGCCGGAGAGGTCCGCCTCACCCAGGGCTTCTTCTCGATCGCCCGCACCTGCCATCACTGCGGCGGCGCCGGGCGCGTCATCGTCGAGAAGTGCGGCGACTGCGGCGGCGCCGGCATGCAGCGCGAGGAGGCGACGGTCGAGGTGAAGGTCCCGGCCGGCGTCGACACCGGCACCCGGCTCAAGCTCGCCGGCGAGGGCGAGCCCGCGCCGCAGCCGGGCGCGGCGCCGGGCGACCTCTACGTCGTCGTGCAGGTGCGGGAGCACCCCATCTTCCGGCGCGAGGAGACGGAGGTCGTCTGCGAGATGCCCATCAGCTTCACGCAGGCCGCCCTCGGCGCGAGCGTCGACGTGCCCACGCTCGACGGCCCCGTGAACATGAAGATCCCGGCCGGCACCCACTCCGGCAAGGTCTTCCGGCTGCGCGGCAAGGGCATCCCGAGCCTCGGCGGCTCCGGCCGCGGCGACCAGCACGTGCGCGTCCTCGTCGAGACGCCCACCCACCTCACGAAGGAGCAGAAGGAGCTCCTGGAGCGCTTCGCGTCCCTCTCGGGCGAGAAGACGCACCCCCAGAGCCGCAGCTTCTGGGAGAAGGTCGGCGATCTCATCGCGAACAAGGCCCGAGAGTAAGGGTCCACGCGAGGCAAGAGCTGTCGCGCGCCCCGCGCGCGCAGTAGAAGGTTCCCATGCGCACGCTGCCCCGCGTCGTCCTCGCCGTCTCCGCGCTCCTCGTCGCCTGCCCGAAGCGGGTGGTGACCGTCAACGGACAGGAGATGAGCGAGGAGGCGGCGAGCGTCGAGGCGCAGCGCGAGCTCGCGCAGTTCCGCGTCGAGGCGGCGTCGCAGCCGCCGGAGGTGGCGGCGGAACGGTTCGAGGCCATCGCCGCGCGCTTCGGCGACGCGCCGGCCTCGGCCGAGGCGCTCTACGAGGCGGGCGTGCGCTGGCGGCAGGCGAGGCGGCCCGACCGGGCGCGGGCGGCGCTCTCGCGGCTCCTCACGCGCTTTCCCCTCTCGCCGCGCGCGGGCGAGGCGAAGTACCAGCTCGCGCTCGCCGACGGCGAGGCCGGGCGGCCCAAGGACGAGCTCGCGAGCCTCGGCTCGCTCTACGACAAGCTCCCGGCCCTGGAGCGCTTCGACGCGGCGCGCGAGGCGGCCCGCGCGGCGGAGGCGGCGCACGCCTGGGCTCAGGCGACGCGGTGGCGGGCCGAGGCGGCGCGCCAGAGCGAGGGCGAGGCGCGGGCGGCCGAGCTCGCGAAGGCCATCGAGCACGTCGACGGCGACCTCACCTTCCTCGAGGTGGCGAAGCTGAAGGAGGAGCTGCCGCCCGACTCGCCCATCCTGCCCGCGGCGGCCATGAAGCTCGCACGCATCCAGCTCCACCTCCATGAGGAGGACGCTGCGGAGCGCTCGGCGCGCGAGGTGGCGGAGCGCTGGCCCGACTCCCCCTTCGCGCAGGACGCGCGCGCGCTCGTCGATCGCCTCTCTCGCCGCGCCCAGGTGAACGCGCGCACGCTCGGGGTCGCGGTCCCGCTCTCCGGGAAGCTCAAGCCCTGGGGCGAGGCCATCCTGCAAGGCGTCGCGCTCGCGCTCGGCGAGGGGAGCGGCTTCAAGATCGTGGTGAAGGACACGCGCGGCGAGCCGGAGGGCGCGCAGGCGGCGCTCGAGGAGCTCGCCGCCGGCGAGGGCGCCATCGCCGCGCTCGGCGGCGTCGTGAACGCCGAGGCGCCGCGCGCGGCCAGCGCGGCCCAGGAGCAGGGGCTGCCCTTCGTCTCGCTGGCCCGGCTCGAGGGCGTGACGCAGGCGGGCGCGTTCGTGTTCCAGAACATGCTCACCGCGGAGGCGCAGGCGAAGGCGCTCGTGGAGCTCGCGATGGCGCGCCGCGGGATGCGCCGCTTCGCGCTCCTCTACCCGCAGATCCAGTACGGGCAGGAGCTCGCCACCGCGTTCTGGGACGAGGTGGACGCGCGCGGCGGCGAGGTGCGCGGCGCCGAGACCTACGAGCACGACCGCACCACCTTCGCGCCCATCGTGAAGAGCATGGTGGGGAAGCTCTGGCTCGACGAGCGGCAGGACTACGTCGACCAGGTGAAGGAGATCGTGAAGGACGAGAAGGACCCGTACCGGCGCCGCAAGGCGATCGAGAAGCTGCGCGACCGCCTCTCGCCCGTGACCGACTTCGACGCCCTCTTCATCCCCGACTTCGCGAAGAACGTGGCGCTCATCGCGCCGGCGCTCGCGGTCGAGGACGTGGTGACGCAGACGTGCGATCCGAAGGAGGTGGAGCGCATCCGGAAGACCACCGGCCGGGAGGACCTGAGGCCCGTGCAGCTCCTCGGGGCGAACGGCTGGGACGATCCGGCCCTGGTCGAGAAGGCCGGCAAGTACGTCGAGTGCGCCATCTTCGTGGACGGCTTCTACGCCACCTCCCAGCGGCCCGAGACGAAGGCCTTCGTGACCGCGTTCCAGGCGAAGTACGGTCACCTGCCCTCCATCCTCGAGGCGAGCGCCTACGACGCGGCCCTCATGATCCGGCGCGCGCTGGAGGCGGGCGCGACCACCCGCGAGGCGCTGCGCGACCAGCTCTCGTCCCTGAAGGGCTTCCCCGGCGCGACCGGCGTCCTCGCGTTCGACCAGCGCCGCGCCGTCGTGAAGCCGCTCTTCTTCCTCATGGTGGAGAAGGGCGCCGTCCGCGAGCTGGCCCCCCAGGAGCTCGCCGCGACGGGCGCCGGCGGGATGTAGGGATCTCGCGGGCGGAGCGCCGCCAGCGGCCCTACATTGAGTGCCACCATGGCCGACGCCCTGGCGCGCGCGCGCACCTGGACCCGGGTCCCCTACCTCAACGTCGCGCTCTTCGTCGCCACCGTGCTCTCGACGCTCCGTGCCGGCGCCTCGCAGAGCTCCTTCCGGCTGCCGATCGTGGGCGGCGGCGCCCTCGCCCAGGCGGTGGCGCAGGCGGGCGCGATGGTCGCCGCCGGGCTGCCCTTCGCCGCCGCGCTCATCGGGATCCTGCTCTGCCACGAGATGGGGCACTACCTGCTCGCGCGCGCCTACCGCGTCGACTCGACGCTGCCCTTCTTCATCCCGGTGCCCATCGGCCCGGTCGGCACCTTCGGCGCGGTCATCCGGATCCGCTCCGCGCTGCCCAGCAAGCGGGCCACGCTCGACATCGGCGCCGCCGGCCCCTTCGCCGGCTTCGCGGTGGCGGTCCCGCTCTACGCCTGGGGGCTCGCCCACTCCGAGGTGCGCGCCGTGGGCGACGCGGTGCTCGAGACGACCAACACCGGCGCCCTCGCCATGGTGCGCGCGCTCGTGCGCTACCTGTCCACCCACGAGGCCGCCCCCGTCTCCGGCTACCAGCACTTCGGAGACAGCCTGGTGACGTGGGCGGTGCAGCGGCTGGTGGTGGGGCGGCTCCCGCCCGGCACGGACGTCTTCCTCCACCCGGTCGCCTACGCCGCCTGGTTCGGCTTCTTCGTGACCGCGCTGAACCTCATCCCCATCGGCCAGCTCGACGGCGGCCACGTGACCTACGCGCTCCTCGGGCGGCGCGGCGCGCGCGCCTTCTCGCGGATCGTCTCGTGGGGACTGCTCCTGGCGGGCCTCTTCCTGTGCTGGAACTGGCTCCTGTGGTGGGCGGTGACGCGCTTCCTCGTCGGCGACGGCCACCCGCCCGCGCTCGACGAGGCGCCGCTCGGCCCGGGGCGCAGGGTCTTCGCGCTCGCCTCGCTCCTCCTCTTCGCCGCGACGTTCATCCCGGTCCCGATTTCGCTGTAGGCGCCGCCGCGGGTACACTCGGCGGCTCGATGGACCCGAGCGAGATCGAGGCGGCCTGGGCCGACGTGACGGCGCGCTGGGGCGACGACGGCGCGGCGAGCCTCGCGGCGGTGGGGTGGGCGCTGCTCAGGCTCTCGCGCGCGGCGGGGCACCCGTGACGACCGCGCCGATCGACGCGGTCCTCGGCCCCGACGGCGCCCTCGCCCGCTCGCTGCCCGGCTACGAGCACCGGCGCGATCAGCTCGCCATGGCGCGCGAGGTGGGGCGCGCGCTGGAGGAGCGGCGCTACCTCGTCGTCGAGGCGGGCACCGGCACCGGCAAGACGCTCGCCTACCTCGTCCCGGCCGCGCTCTCCGGCCGCAAGGTCATCGTCTCCACCGCCACGAAGACGCTGCAGGAGCAGATCTGGACGAAGGACCTCCCGCTCCTCGCGGAGCGGGCCGGGCTCGACATCTCGGCGGCGTACCTCAAGGGCCGGGCCAACTACTACTGCCTCGCGCGCGGCGCCAAGTTCGCCGAGAGCCCTACCTTCCCGACCCGCGGCGAGGCGGCGCTCTTTCCGCGCGTCGAGGAGTGGGTGCGGCACACCGAGACCGGCGACCGCAGCGAGATCGACCTCCCCGACCAGTACGGCGCCTGGCGCGAGCTGTCCGCCTCGGGCGAGACCTGCCTCGGGAAGGACTGCGACCGCTACGAGGAGTGCTTCGTCACGCTCGCCCGGGCGCGGGCTGCGCAGGCGGACCTCGTGCTCGTGAACCACCACCTCTTCTTCGCCGACCTCGCCATGCGCACCTCGCGCGCGGGCGTCGAGGTGCTGCCGTCGTACGACGCGGTCGTCTTCGACGAGGCGCACGCGCTCGAGGACGTGGCGACCGAGTACTTCGGGCTGACCGTGTCGTCGTACCGGATCGAGGAGCTCGCGCGCGACGCCCAGCGCGCGGTGGCGGACCGGCCCGATCTGCAGAAGCTCGTGAAGGAGCGGACGGGCGAGCTCGCCAAGGCGGGGGAGCGGTTCTTCGCGGGCGTGGCGGCGCAGCTCAGGGGAGGGAGCATGGGTCGCCGGCCCTCTCCCCGGCCCTCGGCGTCGCAGGGCGAGGGGGATGCGCGGGTGACGCTCACGCAGCGCATGCTCGCGCCGTGCGCCCATGATCAGGGCCGGCTCGACGCCGCGCTCGAGGACGTGCGCGAGCTGTTCATCGAGGCCGAGAGCGCGCCGCTCGCCGCGATCGCGCGCCGGGCGGCGGAGCTGCGGGTCGAGCTCGAGGCGGTCACGGCGCTGAAGGAGCCGTCGCGCGTCTACTTCGGCGAGGCGCGCGGGCGCGGCGTCTTCCTGCGCGCGGCGCCCGTCAACGTGGCCGAGGAGCTCGTCGAGCGCCTCTACCGACGCGTCGACACGGTGGTGTTCACGAGCGCCACGCTCGCCGCCGCCGGCCGGCTCGACTACTTCCGGCGCGAGGTGGGGCTCGCGCCCGAGTTCGACGTCGCTGAGGCGATCTTCGCGGGCCCCTTCGACTACCGGGAGCAGGCGGCGCTGGTGGTCCCGGGCGGCCTCCCGGAGCCCGCCGACCCGGGCTTCTTCCGCGCCGCGGCGGAGGCGGTGCGCGAGCTGGTGGCGGTGACGGAGGGACGCGCCTTCGTGCTCTCCACGAGCGTCCGCGGCATGACCGCCCTGCGCGACGCGCTCGACGACCTGCCCTACTTGCTCCTCTTGCAGGGCGAGCGCCCGAAGGGGAAGCTCCTGGAGGCGTTCCGCGAGGAGCCGTCGGTGCTCTTCGCGACGCAGAGCTTCTGGGAGGGCGTCGACGTCCCCGGCGACGCGCTCTCGCTCGTCGTCATCGACAAGCTGCCCTTCTCGCCGCCCAACGACCCGGTGGTCGCGGCCCGCGTCCGTGCCCTCGAGGCGGAGGGCCGGGACGCCTTCGCGGAGCTGTCGGTGCCGGCGGCGGCGCTCGCGCTGAAGCAGGGCTTCGGGCGCCTCATCCGCGCGCGGAGCGATCGCGGGCTCGTGGCCGTGCTCGACCGGCGCCTCCTCACGAAGGGCTACGGCCGCGCCTTCCTCGCGACGCTGCCGCCGGCGCCGCTCCTGCGCTCCATCGACGAGGCGCGGTGCTGGTGGGGTCGCGCGCCGCGCAAGAGCTAGCTGTTCGAGGCGCGGTGCGCGCGCGGCGACAGCGAGGCGTCGACCGCCTCGATCTCCAGCGCGGGCAGCCGGATGGTGAAGGTCGAGCCGGCGCCGACCGCCGTCGAGACGTCGATGGAGCCGCCGTGCGCGAGCACGATGTTGCGCGCCAGCGAGAGCCCGAGCCCGGTGCCCTCGCCCGGCGCCTTCGTCGTGAAGAAGGGCTCGAACAAGCGCTTGACGTGCGCCGGCGCGATGCCCTTCCCCGTGTCGGAGACGCGGACGACGGCCGAGCCGCCCTCGCGCTTCAGCGCGACCGCGATCTTGTTGGGCCGCCGCTCCTCGCGCGCCTGGATCGCGTTCACGACGAGGTTCAGGACGACGTCCACGAGCTCTCCGCGGTGCCCCATCACCCACAGCCCCGGCTCCATGTCCACGTGCGCGTTCGCGGCGCGGAGGTCCTGCGCTGCCGTGCGCACGACCGCCTCGATGATGTCGCCGAGCGCCACCGGCTGGACGGGCTCCCCGGTCTGGTCGCGGCGCGCCAGCGAGCGGAGGTTCGTCACGATCTGCCGGATGCGCTCCATCCCGGTGAGGCTCTCGGCGATGGCGTTGTGCGACTCCCGGCGGGCGAAGGCGACCTCGGGCTTCTGCAGGAGGGCGCTCACGCGCTCGGCGCGCCCCGATTCGAGCGCGATCGCGGTGAGCTCCGAGAACGCGCTCTCGTACCCGTCCACGTACCGCTTCAGCTCGGTGAGGTTGGAGGTGACGAAGGCCGTCGGGTTGTTGATCTCGTGCGCGACGCCGGAGGCGAGGACGCCCACCGCGGCGAGCTTGTCCGACTGGACGAGCCGCGCGTAGAGGCGCCGCTGCTCGCCCACGTCTCGCGCCACGCGGATGAGGCGGTCCTCGAGCCGGGAGACGGTGACCTCGAAGAGCGTGTCGAAGACGGGGTCCTCGATCTCGATGAGCCCGTCGGCCTCGCCCGACCACCAGCGGTCCGGGTGGCCTGCCAGGAGCGACTCGAGGCGGCGGCCGGCGAGCTCGTGCGGGCGCGTCGCGAGCGCCTTCGCAAAGGCGCGGTTCGTGCGCGTCACGACGCCCTGGAGATCGGTGATGATCACCATCTCGTTGAGGTTGTCGAAGGTCGCTTCCCACTCGAGGCGCACCTTCTCGGAGTGGGCGAGGAGGGTCCGGAGCTGCGCCTCCGCGCGCTCGCGCAGCTGGTGGAGGTAGCCCGAGATGATCGAGACCGTGACGATGACGCCCGACTCGATCGCCCAGCGCGCGATGACGCCGTGGGTGAGCCGGGCGGCGTCGAGATCGAGGGCGAAGGCGTCGGCGATGACGAGCGACGCGCACGCCCACATGCCCACCACCGCGACCTCGCCCGTGCGGGGCAGCACCACCGCGGCGCCCACCACGCCGACGAGGACGCCGTAGCGGAGCGGGCTCCCCGGATCGTGGTGCAGCACGATCATGATGACCGGGATCGAGACGACCAGCGCCGACTCGAACCGCGCCCAGCGCAGGAGCGCCCGCACCTTGTACTTGCGCGAGAGCAGGACGGAGTAGACGCCGTTCGCGGCGAGCAGGCCGGCGCCGATGATGATGGCGCTCCACGGCGCCCGCCGCCCGAGCAGCAGGTCGCTCGCGAGATCGACGGCGACGAAGATCGGGACGATGAGCCAGCGCAACCGGAGCAGCCATTGCAGGCGCTCCGAGATGTCCGCCTCGCTCGGCGCGCTGTGCGCAGCGTACGGCGATTGCGAGGTCAAGAGGTCCATGTGTCGGTGGTCCGAAGGGGGAACCGAACGGGTCCTGCACGCGAGATGCCATATCACGGCGAGCGGTCCGCTCGCCTTCGACAGCGGGGAGCTCGCACACCAGCGCCGATGCCACCATTCCACACCGCCGCTCGAAATGCGTCAAATCCGGGCCCGACGGCACGGCGTACCGCGGCGCGAAGCCTCCCAGGCGGCGGCCTCGCGAGGTCCCCGGAGAGCCGCGGCGGTTCGGGCGAGGCGCCGCGTCCCTGGGACCTCTGCCCCATGTCATGGGGGAAAAGGCCGAGCTGCTGGCGCGGTAGCTCGAGATCGTGACGCCTGCCTGCTTCGGTGGTCGTCCCCGCCGTTGCTGGATCTATCCCTTGACCACGGGCTAGACTCGGCAGCGCGAGGACGAATGGTCGCTTTCAACAACGAGTCGCGCGAGATCGCGCTGAAGGTCGTCTACTACGGGCCAGCGCTGTCCGGAAAGACGACGAACCTCCAGTCGCTCTTCCAGAAGATCGATCCCAAGGTGCGCGGGCGGCTCATGACGCTCGACACCAAGGACGACCGGACGCTGTTCTTCGACATGATGCCGGTCTTCTTCAAGAGCGCGTCCGGCGTGAAGGTGAAGCTGAAGCTGTACACGGTGCCCGGACAGGTGATGCACGAGTCGACGCGGCGCATCGTGCTCCAGGGCACCGACGCGATCGCCTTCGTCGCCGACGGCCGGCGCTCCGAGGCGGCGGCGACGCTCGCTTACTGGGACAACATGCTGAAGAACCTGGAGGCGAACGGGCTCGACCCGCGCGTCCTGCCCATCGTCGTCCAGATGAACAAGCGCGACCTCCCGGACGCGCGCGGCGACGGCGAGCTCCAGGACCTCATGCAGGTCGTGAAGCCGGTGGTCCTGCCGGCGGTCGCGATCCGGGGCGAGGGCGTCGTCGAGACGCTCCACGCGCTCCTCATGCTGACCTACCGCTCGCTCGACCACCGCGTCGGGCTCGAGCGCAACTGGCACATCTCGGAGCGCGAGTTCCTCAGCCAGATCTTCTCGCACGTCGACCTGCGCGGGACCCGCCTCGAGGCGGCCGGGGTGGGAGCGGCGCGATGAGCGGGCTGCCCCCGTCGGTCCTCCAGCAAGAGGTTTCGCTGGGCGATCTCCTCGACGTGAAGTCGTTCACGGAGGTCTGCCAGTCGTTCGCCGAGCTGTACCGGGTGGGCCTCAAGGTGTTCGACGCGGAGGGCAACAAGCTCGTCGACGTGAAGGTCGGCAACGCCGACTTCTGCGGCTACATCTGGCAGAAGCCGGACGGGCGCGCGCAGTGCGTCGCGACGGTGCAGCGCGTCAAGGGCGAGAGCGTGCCGGAGGAGGCGAAGGCCACCGCCTTCGACTGCTTCTCCGGGTGCCGCTACGTCGTCCAGCCGGTGGTGTACGAGGGCGACGCGATCGGGCGCATCGTCTTCGGCCCGTTCGTGCCGGACGACCTCGTCCAGCTGCCGCGCACGCTCACCTCGATCTCGCCCGACTTCGACGCCAGCGCCGCCGCGTCCTACATGCAGAAGATCCGCCGCGTGCCGCTGGCGACGGCGGAGAAGATCCTCCGGCACTTCGCCGAGATCCTGGACGTGCTCGTCTTCAGCGGGCACAAGAACCTGCTCACCGCGCGCCTGCACATCGAGGCGGTGCAGGAGAGCTACCGCGAGCTGCAGGAGAAGAACCGCCTGCTCGAGGACAGCTTCGGCAAGCTGAAGGAGCTCGACCGCCTCAAGTCGAACTTCCTCGCCACGATGAGCCACGAGCTGCGCACGCCGCTCACGAGCGTCATCGGCTACTCGGAGATGATGCTGGAGGGGCTCGGCGGGCCGCTCACCGCGGAGCAGCGCGAGTACCTCGGCATCATCATGGAGAAGGGCGAGAACCTGCTCCAGCTCATCACCTCCATCCTCGACATCACCAAGATCGAGGCGGGCCGGGTGCGGCTCGTCCTCTCCGAGGTGGAGCTCGGGCACCTCATCCGCGACGCCGTCTCGACGGTGCTGCCGCACGCGCGCAAGAAGGGCCTCACCCTCCACTGCGACCCGACGGCGGCGGGCATGCCCAAGGTCCACGCCGACCGCGAGAAGGTCCGGCAGTGCCTCATCAACCTCGTCTCGAACGCGGTCAAGTTCACGCCCTCGGGCGGGACCGTCACGGTCGGCGCGAAGGAGCTGCCCGGCGACCGTATCGCGCTCTACGTCACCGACACCGGCATCGGCATCTCCGAGGACCACCTCGCCAGGGTGTGGGACGTCTTCTACCAGGTGGACGGCTCGTCCACGCGCGAGTACGGAGGCGCCGGGCTCGGCCTCGCCATCGTGAAGAGCTTCGTCGAGGCGCACGGCGGCGAGGTGGAGGTCCATTCGACTCCGAACGGCGGCTCGACTTTCTCCATGGTGTTCCCCCGCCGCGCCGCCACCGCGGCGGTGGTCGGGCGCGCCCCGCCGACGGCGCAGAGCGCGATCAGCTGAGCCGCCCGCCGCGCGGTGCTAACTTCGGGGCGAACGTGGCCCTGACCGAATTCGAGCTCATCGACCTCTTCACGCGCGGAGCGCCGCGCGGCGGAGAGGGCGTCGTGGTCGGGATCGGCGACGACGCCGCGGTGCTGCGGCCGCCGCGCGGCGAGGACCTCGTCGCGACGGTGGACGCGGTCGTGGAGGGCGTCCACTTCGACCGCCGCTTCGCCCCGGAGGACGTGGGCTGGAAGGCGCTCGCGGTGAACCTCTCCGACCTGGCGGCGATGGGCGCGCGGCCGCTCTGGGCGCTCTGCGCGCTCGCGACCCCGCGCGGAGAGCGGCCCGCGCGCCTCGCCCGCGTCGGCCGCGGCCTCGCCGCCTGCGCCCGCGCGCACGGCGTGGCGCTCGCCGGCGGGAACGTCACGCGGGCCCGCGACCTGTCGCTCACGGTGACCGTGGTGGGGAGCGTGCCGCGCGGGCGGGCGCTCACCCGCGCCGGGGCGCGCGCCGGCGATCGCCTGTTCGTGTCCGGCGCGCTCGGCGAGGCGGCGCTCGGCCTGCGCGCCGGGGCCGACCGGAAGGCCGTCGCGCGCCAGCGCCGGCCGGAGCCGCGCCTCGCGCTCGGGCGCGCGCTCTCGCGCGTCGCGACCGCGTGCCTCGACGTGTCGGACGGCCTCGTACAGGACCTCGGCCACCTCTGCCGCGCCTCGGGCGTCGGAGCGGAGGTGCGGCTCGATCGGCTCCCGGCGCGTTCCCTCCCCGACGCGCTCGCCGGTGGCGAGGACTACGAGCTCCTCTTCACCGTGCCGCCGTCGCGCCTCGGCGCGCTCGCGCGCGCGACGCGCGGCGCGGGTGTGCCCGTCACCGACATCGGCGAGGTCGTCGCACGGCGCGGCGTGCGCGTCCTCGACGGCGCCGGGCGGCCGTACCGCGTCCGCAGGGCAGGCCACGACCACCTGCGCTGATCGGGACGACCGTCGACGGCGGTGGGGTCGCCGCTTGGACTTCGGGTGCGCGAGCACGTAGGATCCGCGAGGTCGCGGCGGCGGGGAAGCGCGCGCGGATCCAAGCGAGGACATCTTTGGCGCGAAGCACTCGAGACGAACGGCTGGCCTCCACGCGCCCCTCCGCGCGCTGGACCGACAGCGCGCCGCACCTCGTCGCGGTGCGCGGGCGCGCCGCGGAGGGGATGGCGCGATCGCCCGCGGTCCACGGCGGCCTCACCGTCTCGTGGCAGAGCAAGATCCTGCTCTCGTACGTCGTGGTCGGCACCGTGCTGCTCTTCGCGGTGCCGCTCATCTCGGAGCACGCCCGGCCGCGCATCCTCGCAGGGCCCCTCGTCATCGCGCTCACCGTCGCCATGGGCTGGGGGCTCACGACGGCGCTCGCCCGGGCGAGCCGCCTCGCGCGCCTCAAGGAGTCCGCGGTGGAGATCAGCCGCGGCGACCTCTCGAAGCCGCTCGTCCCCGACGCGAGCGCGCACGTGCGCGACGAGATCGACGACCTCACCCTCTCCATCGCCACCATGCAGGAGAACCTGCGCGACCTCGTCTCCCGCATCCAGCGCACCGCCCAGTCGGTGGCGGAGAGCGCGAACGAGCTGTCGTCGTCCGCCGAGGACGTGAACGCCTCCACCGACGAGGTGGCGCACTCGATGGAGAAGATCGCGAGCGGCGCCGAGGAGCAGAGCTCGCTCGTGGAGCTCGCGTCGAAGGTGATCGGCGACATCGCAGCCTCCATCGAGCGCACGGCGCGCAGCGCCGAGGAGGCGGCGCGCGCCTCGGCCGAGACGAGCTCCGCCGCGGCCTCCGGCGGCGACGCGGCGCGGCTCGCCGGCGAGAAGGTGAAGCGCGTCTTCGCCCGCATCGAGGCGGCGAGCGAGCAGGTGTTCGCGTTCGGCGAGCGCACCAAGGCCATCTCGAAGATCGTCGAGGCCATCACGCTCGTCGCGCAGCAGACGAACCTGCTCGCGCTCAACGCCACCATCGAGGCGGCGCGCGCCGGCGAGTACGGCCGCGGCTTCGCGGTGGTCGCCGACGAGGTGCGCAAGCTCGCCGAGAGCGCGGGCCGCTCCGCCGAGCAGATCTCGAGCCTCGCCACCGACATCTCGGGCCGGGCCACCGCGGTCGTCCACACCATGAAGGAGTCGGTCTCCGTCCTCGGCGAGGGGCGCGAGGATCTCAACGCCATCATCCGGGCGCTGGAGGAGATCTCGAACATCGCCAGCACCGGCGCCGACAAGGTGGGCGTCATCAGCCAGTCGGCGCGCGACCAGCTCAAGGGCTCGGCCGAGATGGTGCAGGCGATGGACCACATCTCCGACGTGGCCACCTCCAACGCCAAGGCGACCGAGCAGGTGAGCAAGGTCACCTCCGAGCAGACCGCGGCCGTGGCGCAGATGGCGACCGCGGCGCAGGAGCTCTCGAACCTCTCCCTCGAGCTGCAGACGGTCGTCTCGCGCTTCCGGCTCGGGTCCGCTCGTGACTGATGGGGAGCCAGCAGGGCAACCGCCGGACCAGCCTGCGCCGGCGGTAGCTCCTGGGCGGCCTCCCGACGTCGAGAGCGCGACCGCGCCCGCGGCGGTGCGGATGGTGCTCTTCAAGGCCGGCGGCGAGCGCTTTGCCCTGCCGCTCGAGACTGTGCGCGAGGTGGTCGTCCCGCAGCCGCCCTTCGCGCGGGTGCCGCGCGCGGCCCCCGCCGTCCGCGGCGCCATGAACCTGCGCGGCCGGGTGGTGGCGGTGGTGGAGCTGGCGCCGCTCCTCGGGCTCCCCTCCGACGCGCTCGGGCCGTCGCAGGGGCACGTCCTCGTGCTCGATCGCGACCGGCGCGCGCTCGGGCTCCTGGTCTCCTCCGTGCTGGGAGTCGAGTCGGTCGCCGTCGAGCCGGGGACGGCCTCGCGCCAGCCGGGCGATCCCGGCCGCGGGGTGGCCGAGGTGGGCGGCGCCGCACTCACCGTCCTCGACGCGGATGCGCTCGACGCCCGCGCCGCGGCGCTGTTCCAGGGTGCGTGAACGTGCGCTCCCGCGCCTTGTGACCCCCTCGACGGGGGTGATAGGTTCCACCGAGCCGCCGGCTCTGGCCGGCCTCGGGGGAGGGTCGGAAGCTCATGTCGAAGAGAGTCCTCATCGTCGACGATGCCATCTTCATGCGCAACATGATCAAGGACATCTTCTCGGGCGGCGGCTTCGAGGTGGTCGGCGAGGCGTCGAACGGCCTCGAGGCGGTCGAGAAGTTCCGGGAGCTCAGGCCCGACCTCACCACGATGGACATCGTGATGCCGTTCAAGAGCGGCATCGAGGCGACCCGCGAGATCGTGAAGCACGATCCCAAGGCCGTCATCGTGATGTGCAGCGCGCTCGGGCAGGAGTCGCTCGTGATGGAGGCGATCGAGGCGGGCGCGAGCGACTTCATCGTGAAGCCCTTCAAGTCCGAGGACGTCCTGTCGGTGGTGAAGAAGGTCCTCGGCGACACGTGATCAGCACGCGAGCGAAGCGAGCGCGCCGGGGCGCCGCCGAGGAAGCGGCGAACGCCGCGGTCGACGGCGCACGGGACCCGGCCAGCCGGGTGGGGCCCCGGCGAGCTTAGCTCGACGGGGCGGGGGCGCAGCCCCCGTTCAGAATGATGACCCTGGAGATGACCAAATACCTCGGGCTGTTCGTGTCCGAGGCCGGGGATCACCTCGCGAAGCTCGGGGCGGAGCTGGTGCGGCTCGAGGGCGCCGCCCGCGACGGCGCCGACACGCAGCCCATCGTGGACGGGCTCTTCCGGCACGCACATAGCGTGAAGGGCATGTCGGCCTCGATGCAGCTCGAGGGCATCGCCGCGCTGGCGCACCACACCGAGGACCTCGTCGACGTCTTTCGGCGCCGCGCCGCCGTCCCGGACGCCG
>WNFY01000599.1_pt1 | contig 47236 bp, 47 predicted proteins | sample 5400091 | NCBI WGS metagenome assembly WNFY01 (sample SAMN13153364, study PRJNA577476) | soil metagenome | isolation source: 60 cm soil or saprolite under grassland replicate 1 | place: USA:California | collected 2016-06-15
AGTCCCGTGAACGAACCTGGGCCGGAGACGACGGCAAATGCTTCAATGTTGTCCTTCGACAGATTATGTTTCAACAGCAACGCCGAAATCTGCGGGATAAGTTGCGCAGAGAATGTCCCGCCCTCAAGAGGTATGACTTCGAGAGTGTGTGCACTCTCGGCTTCAAACCGAACCAGCGCCAAGCTCCCATTTTTTCCAGAAGTGTCCGCCGCGAGGATCAGCATGGTCAGTGACTGGACTCAACCAGTTCGAGCAGAACCCCGCCCGCGCTCGAAGGATGGACAAAAATATAGCGATTGCCGCCAGCCCCGACCTTGACTTCGTCCGAAACTAGCCGCACGCCATCTTGCTTCAGCCTCGCGACTGCCACACCCAAGTCGGGGACACGCAGCGAAACGTGATGCAGCCCCTCCCCGCGTTTGCTGATGAACTTCCCGATCACAGAGTCGTCAGAAAGGGGTTCCAGCAATTCCAGCCGCGTATCACCGACCGGAACCATGACCAGGCGCACTTGCTCGGATTCGACCGTCTCCTCTTTCGAGACCGGCATGCCCAATTTCTCGTAGATCACTCTTGCGGCGTCGAGCGACTTTACTGCGATTCCGATATGGTCAAGCGAGTACATTGTCTACTTTGTAATGTGGTTGACCATGTCCTTCAGCATGTTCAGGTGGAAATTATCAGCGACCCGAACCATGTAAAAGGCAACGAGTGCCGCAATCGCAATCACGAGATCCGTTCTCACTCGCCGCCATCCGCCTTTGCGGTACGCAGTTCTCAAGTAAAGGATGAAAGCGGCCAGCACTGCCATCACCAGAAGCAGCGCACCTCCGAGAGCAATCCATTCAAGACGGCTCATGTTGATTTCGCCTCTGTTCCCGCAGTCTTTGTAATGTGCTCGATCACAGAATACGGGTCGCGTTTGTGTTCGGCAATTTCTGCCGCGAATCGCGACAAATCGCCATCGGACACAGCGGCCCGCGCCTTCTCCAAAAGCGTGTCCCGCAACATTCCGAGCAGCCGCGTTTCCCAGTTCCGACTTCGGCGTCGAAGTAGCAGGCCCTCTTTCTGCATGTATGTCTCGTATTCGCGAATTGCGTCTGCGAGTTCCTGAATTCCGGCGCCCTCCGTCGCAACTGTCTTGACGACCGGCGGCGTCCAGTTGTCCGACCGCGTCGCTAACGACTGCAAGGCGCGTATTTCGCGTTCCACCCGTTCCGCGCCCTCGTGATCGCTTTTGTTGATCACGAATATGTCGGCAATCTCCATGATGCCCGCTTTAATGCTTTGCACATCGTCGCCCATGCCGGGCACGAGAATTACGACAGTGATGTCGGCAACACGGACAATATCAACTTCGTCCTGACCGACGCCGACAGTTTCGATCATCACAATGTCGCGCCCTGAAGCATCGAGAACCATCGCGACGTCGGCCGTCGTGCCTGCCAAGCCGCCCAGCGAGCCGCGCGTCGCCATACTGCGAATATAAATCCCCGAATCAGAAAAATGCTGCTGCATGCGGATGCGGTCGCCCAGAATCGCACCACCGGTGTAGGGGCTCGTAGGGTCAACCGCGATGATGCCGAGGGTGTATCGGTCATCGTCGGGTGCCCCAGTATCGGGTGCCCCATTCAAGTTGAGGCGTTTAGCGGGCGTTTGAGCCCACTGCCGAAATCCCGAGCGACCCGAGGGACCTTCTGTGCGGCTTGGGTGGGGATTTTTCATCTTTCGATAGTATTTCGCGAGCTGATCCACCAGCGTGCTCTTGCCTGCGCCAGGAGCGCCGGTCAGGCCGATGGTTCGTGCGGGCCCAGTGTGGGGAAACAATTCTTTGAGCAGTTCAATCCATCCTGGCGCGTGGTTCTCGACTGTAGAGATAGCGCGGGCTAGGGCGCGGGAATCGCCGGAGCAAATTTGCTCAATCAGGGTTTCAAATTGAATCGCCAAGCGATCAGTGTAATGCAGCCGCGTCGAGAGGAAGTACCAAACAACACCCAAGTTGTCATTCCGAACCGACAGTCGCCGCGACAGCAGCGACGATGAGGGAGCAATCTGCATTTCCATTGCTTGGGCGATCATTACGATCCGGGAAGGTTCGTCATCGATCACAGGAACGGTCAAACAACATCCCGCTTGTCATTCCGAACCGCAAGGCGCCGCGAAGCGGCAACAATGAGGGAGGAATCTTCATTGCTTGGGCGATCATTGCGATCCGGGAAGGTTCGTCATCGCTCACAGGAACGGTCAAGCAACATCCACTTGTCATTCCGAACTGATAGTCGCTGCGACAGCAGCGACGGTGAGGAAGGAATCTGCATTTGCTCCGTCAGAGGGGGCCTGCAGATTCCCATTCGACTCCTTCCCTGCGGTCAGTCGCTCAGGGCAGGCTCTCACCGCTAAAGGTTCGGAATGACATCGCTTTGGATATTAGAGCCTATTTCCCCCCGCTCCATGACCGGGCCATGAAACGCTCCGGCTTGCCGGAGAGAACCCGCAGCGCGCGGGCGAGATTGCGCTCGCGGGCCTCTGCAGACTTGAGCGCGTCAAAATATCGGAGAATTTCTTTCTTTCGGCTCGGAATCAGTGCTTCCCAGTTCGTCCGTGCGACTGGATTTTCCTTCAGCGCCTCCCGGAACCACACCGGCATCGGGTGAGCAGGTCCGCTTCTGTATTCGGCATCAAAGCGGACCTCCACCTCAACTCTATCGCCCACGCCGGTGCCGGAAGCGTTGCGGATCACACCATTTAAATACAGACGAAAACTGCCGTCACCGATGGGCATCATACTGATCGGCCATGGGCTCTCTGGTTTTCCGTTTATCCGGATGAGCACGGGCATCGGCTTGCGCCAAGCCGGCTTGAGTTGTGACGCCCGCTTGGCACTCACCAGCACGTACGGATTTACGCCGAGGATTTTCATCAGAGCTCTAAAACGCATAGTAGCAGCCATGACACATTATGGATTCAGATCAATGAAATGGTGGCCAACGAGTGATATCGAGATTTCTAACGAGTAGCACACGCAGGAGCAGAAACTACTTGTAAGTTACGCAGCGTCCCTTGCCTGAGATCGGAGTTGCCCCCGGCGGGCGAGTCGTTTCAACAAACTCATTTGTGGATGGGTGTCAGCAAAAATTCGCATTCAGTCTTAGGTAGCCGAGGATCATCGGAGGAATTTCCGAAGTAGGACTTGGACACTCGGATCTGAGACGAGTCGATTACAACGCTGCCCTTCTCAAAGTCGACATCGGCGCGGCCATCAGCACAAGGAGGAGCCAGGGACGCCCCTTGAAACCGATTCGTGCGCTGGTTGCCGCGAGAAGTCGAAACCCACTGCCCCACAGTAAAGAGGGACTCACCACCGAAATTTGGATTGCCATTAACGAAGCGTAAGAAGTCGACGTTCCCGGATTGCCGAGCGTCTGCGCCGTCCTTGTCCTGCCAAAGATTCTCGCGTGGTGAATCGTATGAAAGGAGTAAAAACAAATTGCTATTAGGACGAAAGCACACGACCACATTATCGTGCTGGGACGCCTTGTAAACATTGTCATCGTCGTCTTCAACTGCTTCGTTGAATAGATCGCATGCTTCCGTGCTAGGACCATCAGGGCAAACAATCTTGTGAGTGCGAGACTGCGACTCAACGACTTGCGCGAGCAAAGAGAACAGCAGCCAGCCACGAACAATTCTCAAAAAACCGTTCTGTAGCATTCAGTCTCCTTGGCACAGGTTGCAAAGTAGCATAGCCGCAGCTCAATTGCTGCTAACAGGCGCTTTCAGTCAAAAACTGATTGATAAGCAGAGCGAACAGTGTCTTCGCGCCCGCGACTTTACTCTTTCAACAGCTGCCTTGCAATCACCAGCCGCTGTATCTCACTCGTGCCTTCTCCGATGGTGCACAGCTTCACGTCGCGATAGAACTTTTCGGCAGGGTAGTCTTTGATGAAGCCGTAGCCGCCGTGAATCTGCACGCCTTCGTTGGCGCACTTGACGGCAACTTCGCTGGCAAAGAGCTTTGCCATAGACGACTCCAGCGTAGTTTTCAGTCCCGCGTCTTTCATCGCAGCGGCGCGCAGCGTGAGCAGTTTGGCGGCTTCGATCTCAGTGGCCATATCTGCAAGCTTCCACTGGATCGCCTGAAAGTCGCTGATGGATTTTCCGAACTGCTTGCGTTCCTTCGAGTAATTGAGAGCGGCATCATATGCGCCTTCGGCCATACCGAGCGACAGAGCCGCAATCGAGATGCGTCCGCCATCAAGCACGCGCATGGCGTCAACGAAGCCCTGGCCTTCGGTCCCGAGCAGGTTTTCGGCGGGAATGACGCAATCCTCGAAAATCAGTTCAGCCGTGTCGCTCGCCCGCAGGCCCAGCTTGTCCTCTTTCTTCCCGGGACGAAATCCCTTCGTCCCTTTCTCAACGACAAACGCCGAAAGTCCATGGGTGTGCGCCGCGCGATCGGTTACCGCGATCACAACAACGACGTCCGCGTAGTGCCCGTTGGTGATGAACGTCTTGGTGCCGTTTAGAACCCAGTTCCCGCCGCGACGAACGGCAGTCATGCGCGCGCTGCCGGCGTCGGAACCAGAGGAAGGCTCGGTCAGTCCCCAGGCGCCGATGAATTCACCGCTGGCCAGCTTGGGAATATATTTTTTCTTCTCGGCGTCGTTACCAGCCAGAAAGATGTGGTTCGAACAGAGCGACGTATGCGCCGCCACGATGATTCCCACCGAGCCATCCACACGTGAGAGTTCTTCAATCGCGGTCACATACTCGACGTACCCCATTCCTGCTCCGCCCAGCTCCGCCGGAAACACGATGCCCATTAGCCCGAGTTTGCCGAGTTCTTTGACTGTCGAAAGCGGGAAGTCGCCTGCTTCATCCCACTTGCGGACGTGCGGCGCGATCTCGCGTTCGGCGAATTCGCGAACACTCTTCTTCAGTTGTAGTTGTTCTTCGTTCAGCTGGAAATCCACAGACCTCTCCTGTATGGGGAAAGTTCATTACATCATAGACAGGAGGGCTGAAGAAGCGCGCGTACCGACCGGTTGGTTAAGCAGGTTTCTTCTCGGCGTTTGCGAAGATTCGCCTCGCCATCCACAACGGGGACACAAAAAAAGTGCGCCGGATTGGTTAGAAAATGCTGGCCTGACACTGCTGGTCACCAGCGCGGCGCCTCGGAATGACTCGAATTAAGCTCTTTGCGGATATCGCAGTACCTGAAACTGTAGTTACAATCTCCTTGTGAGGATTGCCTTCGATATTCGACGGATCAACGAATTCGGTGTTGGCACCTATACTCGAAACATAATCCGCGCCCTGGCGCAGCGGGACCACGAAAACAAATATTTCCTTCTCGGGCCCACCGAAAAAGTCGCCGAGATTGGCAAGCTGCCGGACAATTTCAAGGCTGTTGCCCTGCCGGCCGCTGATACGTTTCGCGGATACATGCAATGCCGCACCGTGCTCAGCCGCCTGGGTTGCGACCTTGTGCATGTTCCGCATCTGTTCTGGCTCCCGCGCCGCCTGCCATGTCATTACGTGGTCACCGTCCACGACATGCTGGAATATATGTATCGCGCACACGGCGCCTCGAATATTCGGCGCTCCCTGCACTTCGACCTGACGCGAATGGTGTTGAAGCATGCGTCACGGATCTTTGCGGTTTCGCGGTTCACCAAAACGGAGGTGGAGAAGCTGTTTGGGATTAATCCGAATAAGATCGAGGTTGTCTATAACGCGATTGATCAGCGTTTTCTTGGTGGCCACGCCACGGATGCCGACCGGCAGTTCCTCGCCGAACGATATCAGGTCACATATCCTTTCTTGCTTTATGCCGGACGGATCAGCCCGCATAAGAACCTGGTGCGCATTATCGAGGCATTCTCCGCGCTGAAAGCGGAATTGCTCAAGCAGGACCAGTATCACGATTTGAAGCTCATCATTATTGGAGATGAGCTCTCGAAACATCCTGACCTGCGCCGGACGGTGGTACGCGGTGGCGTGCAGAATGACGTCCGTTTCATGGGATTCGTTCCCATCGAAGTGTTGCGGATTTTTTACGACGCCGCCAAGGTTTTTGTCTTCCCTTCTCTGTATGAGGGCTTCGGCCTTCCGCCGCTCGAAGCCATGGCCCATGGCACGCCGGTGCTGACTTCCAACACGTCTTCGATTCCTGAGGTTGTCGGCAATGCCGCCGTGCTGGTGAATCCCGAGAACGTCTTCGAGATGATGCGGGCCCTGCAGCGGGTGCTGCTCGATCAAGCTCTGCGCGAGAAAATGCGCCAGCGCGGCTATGAGCAGGTCAAGAAATTCTCCTGGGACCGGTCCGCCGCGGACGTTTTGGCTGGCTATGAAGAGGTGGTGGGGAAGCTGCCGATGGTTGTTCCCGTCCCTCAGGCAGAGGAGATACGGCCCGTAAAAGGCGCACGCTGACCTGGGCTGTGTCCAAAGACAGGAAACAGCCCCCAGACCTGTCATCTCGAGCGCAACGGCGCGCGCTTTGAGGGGCGCGCCGCCTAGTCGAGAGACCTTGTGTTGGCCACTATGCCCGTAAGCGAAACAACTCAAGGTCCCTCGACCTCGCATTATTTTCGCTTCGCTCAAATCATGCTTCGCTCGGGATGACAGCTTTGGGGTGCCACCAAATCACCTACATGTCCGGCGCCCCCAGTCTCCGGCTCCTCCGATTCCGCCAACCCACTTGTACACTCCCTTTCGGTAATCCTTAGTAACCATACGATTCGCACAGTCCAGCCGTAGAATGACCATGTCCGAACGGCCATCTAGGGATGGTTCTAGGCCGAGCCGCCGGATGGTCATTCGTTCTACCGGTCAAACCGGGAGAAGCACGGAGCTGGGGTCCGCAATCTTATGGCGTTTGGTTTCGGTTTCAACAAACAGAAAGTCCTGAGTGCGGCGGAGAAGTTCGTTCAGCAGGGGAAGTTAGAGAACGCCATTTCCGAGTACCAAAAAGTCCTCAAAGCTGATCCCAAAGACCTGACTGTGATGAACACGGTCGGCGATCTTTACTCACGTCTTGGCGAGCAGGACAAAGCAGCGGAGTGCTTTAAGAGTGTCGGCGATGCTTATGCCAGCCAGGGCTTCACCGTCAAGGCCATTGCCATGTACAAGAAGCTCAGCAAGCTGAAGGCTTCGATGGAATGCGTGCTGAGGCTGGCGGAACTCTACACCCAGCAGGGCTTGTTCAACGACGCGCGTGCCCAGTACTTGCAGGTGGCTGAAGATTTTCTTAAGTCAGGGCAGCTGGATCAGGCAGTCCGGATTTTCCAGAAAACACTGGAAATGGACCCGGACAACGTCCCGATGCGCACCAAGCTTGCCGAAGTTTACATCCGGCTGGGTAAGAAGGATGAGGCCTGGAAGATCCTGACTGCTGCAGCGGAAAGCCTTCGATCCAAGGGACAACTCGCAGCGGCCGATGAAATTTTGCAGCGCATGCTGAAGCTGGAGCCAGGAAACAGCTACGCTCTAGTGCTACGGGGAAAAGCTGCTGTCGAGGCCGGCGACTTCAAGGCAGCAATCGAATCGCTCGGCAAGGTCGCCGATCTTGATTCGAATACCGACGGTTTGCGGGCCCTGTTTCATGCCTACCTTCGAAGCAAGCGCTACCCCGACGCGCTAAACCTGGCGGGCAAGCTCGCGAATGTTCATGACGATCTCTCGGCAGTGACCGAGTACACCGATGCGCTCATGCAGGCGCAGCAATACAAAGACGCATTGCCGGTTTTCGAGGAATTCTCTGATCGGCTGCTGCGTGCGGACCAGACCAAGCTGCTGGAGAGTCTGCGGTCGTTGATCGGGTACATGAGGGATGAGTCGCAGGCACTCGAAACGCTTCTACAGCTCTTTCAGAAGGCAGGCGAGAACACTAACCTCACCGAAATTTATGAACTGTTGGCCCACGCCAATGTGCAGTCGGGCGATCTGGAAAAAGCGCGCGAGTATTACCTCAAGCTTACGCAGCTGGAACCCGAAAACCAGATCCATGCGCAAAATTATCAGCAAGTGCTTGCGAAGCAAGGTACCCCGAGCGGGGCTCACCTGATTACGGCGGAAGAGGGCGCCGTGCTGGCCGATGAGTTGGAAACAACGGCGCCGTTCGTGGAGCAGCGGTACGACGACGAAACCGCGCTTGCCGTGCGTGCGGCAATGACCGATGCCGAGCTGTTTATTTCCTACAACATGCCTGCCAAAGCGCTCGGTCCGTTGATGACTGCCTTGCCCAAGGCGCCCAGAGATCTGCGATTGAATCAGAAGTTGGCGGCCCTGCACACGCGCGCAGGAAGGTTCGCCGAAGCCGCCGTTTGCATGCGGACGCTCGAGAGCATTTACCGCGATGCCGGACATGCCGATGAGGCTTCGCGTTACGGAGAACTTGCTTCCAAGTACGAGGAGCGTAGCGGATCGAGCGCGACGAAATCTCAAGAGGTTGTTGCGCCGATTCGCGGAGTGGCCGAGTTTGAAGTATCGGCCCCGGTGAACGAGCCTGAGGCTGAAATTGCTAAAGCCGTAGTAGAAGCGCAAGAGCAACCGAAGTCAGTCACTACACCTTCCGGTTTATTTTTCCACGGAGCAGCTCCTGTCACCGCGATGCCGGCAAGTACAGAGGTTTCCGAATCAGCGCCTGCCCCTGGACAAGAGGCGGCTGCCGAAATTGACCTTTCATCGGAATGGGAACAGGACTTCTCCGTCGAGGCTGCACCCTCTGTTGAGGAGCCAGTGCCAGACGCGGTTGTGACACCTCAAGCGGAAACCGTGGTCGCCGCAAAGACAGATGCCGCTCAGCCTGAAGTTGAAGCGACACCTGACGAAATTGCTCCCACGCCAAGTCTCGATGAGTCTATCGAAGAAGTGCGGTTCTACCTGGGACAGGGCCTGACCGAACAGGCAGACGAACTGCTGGCCAAATTGGAAGCGGTCTCGCCGGGTGCACCCGAATTGGCGGTCCTCCGGCTGGGTATTGATTCTGCTAAACAGATTGCATCAGCACAGCCCGAAGCTGAGATCGAAGTGACGCCCGAGGAATCATCGGGCATAGAAGAAACTTCCGTTCAGCCGGTTCCGAATCGGCAGCCATGGCCGAGCGAGCGGCCCGTTCTGCAGGAGATGGTCTCTGAAATCGAGGCATCGCTGGGAGACGGTTTCCTTGGAGAGACCCCGACAGTGGAGCAGACTCCGGTCAGCAATTTCGCGGAACCTGTTGTAGAACCCGCCATTGCAGCTCAGCAGTTCCGCTCTGGCACTTTGGAAGACTTCGTTTCCGACCTTGAAGCTTCTCTGGGGAGCGATTTTGCTGTCGAACCGCAAGCGGCAGCAGCACAGGCGCCGATCCCAGCGGCTTCCGTGGCAAGGGCTGCAGCAGCCGCAAGCAGCATGTCGATTCCAGCAGTTCAGAGCGTGTCTCACTCGGTTGCTCCGCCACAGAAATTGGATCCCTCTGCCGGCGTTGATCTTTCAGAAATGTTCGGGGACCTGAAGAACGAACTTGAAGCAGATGTCGCCAGTACCGACGACGATCCCGAAACCCATTACAACCTGGGAGTCGCTTTCCGCGAGATGGGCCTGCTCGACGAAGCGATCGGTGAATTCCAAAAGGTTTGCCAGGCCACCGAACACGGTCACAGCTTCAACCAGATCATGCAAACTTACACCTGGCTTGCTCAGTGTTTCCTCGACAAAGGTGTGCCCGAGGCGGCGGTGCGCTGGTATGAAAAAGCGCTCAAACTTCCAAGTCTTGACCAGGAAACTCGGACTGCGCTGCACTACGAACTCGCCTCTTCGTTCGAGAATGCCGGGAATCGTCCTGCCGCTTTAAGCAATTTTCTCGAAGTCTATGGCAGCAACATCGACTACCGTGACGTGGGCGAGCGCATCAAGGCCCTGAGGACGTAAAATAGCCCGATGGGTCCCAGGCCTGGCGTTCGCAAGCCGCATTCGGGGAGGGTCGTCTGACTGCCGACCCGAAAACGGCGCCTTCTGCTCCTAATTTCGAAGACGAAGGATCGGAGTTGAGATCCGGAACGTTTCATGGCGCCTCAACTCCTTCTGAACAGGCAAGCTCCGCGAGCCGGACACAGGTCTGGCTACGGCGAATCCGGGCGTTGCTGTTCGTGACCGTGTGTGCGACTTTTGGCGTTCTGCTGGTGATTTTGCCCTGGACACAGCATTGGACAGACAATCCTTTGCTTCTCACCTCGCCGGGTTTGCGCAGCTTCATAGCGAACGGATTTGTGCGCGGCCTTACCAGCGGACTCGGCATGGTTGATCTGTTGTTGGGATTCTGGGAAGCAATTCACTATCATGAAAACCCAAATTAGCTTGCCCGGTGGCCACTTCGAGTGCGGAACGGTGACGACTTGTTGAAGAAAGACGATCCCGACGCGGGGCAAATCGCTCCGCTGGCGTACGAAAATCCGCAGTTCCTGAACAGTCCTGATGGCCGCATTCTCCGAATGATGTCCGAATATGTGGAGCCGCTGGCAAGGTTCCGCCGCGAGCAGATCCAGGACACGGTGGTCTTCTTCGGCTCTGCTCGATTTCACAGCCTCGCGGATGCGAACACGGTAATGGAGAAGACCGGCTTGTCCTCAGAAGATGGCAAACGGAAGCTTGCGCAGGCGGGCGTAGAGATGGCGCGGTATTACGAGGATGCGCGCAAAATGGCGTTCTTGCTGAGCGAATGGGCTTCACATATTCCAGCCAGACGACGGCGGTTTGTGGTGACAACCGGCGGCGGGCCGGGAATTATGGAGGCGGCCAATCGCGGCGCTCGCGAAGCCGGCTCGAAGACGATCGGTCTGAACATCCGGCTGCCATTTGAGCAATACCCAAATCCCTATATCACGCCGTCATTGAATTTCGAGTTCCATTACTTCTTCATGCGGAAGTTCTGGTTTGCCTATCTTGCGAAAGCGCTGGTGATTTTCCCCGGCGGATTTGGAACTCTCGATGAACTCTTTGAGATATTGACCTTGGCCCAGACCCAGAAGCTGGCGAAGAAAATTCTGGTCGTGATTTACGGTCGGGAATATTGGGAGAAGCTCATCAATTTTCAGACCATGATAGATGCCGGGGCAATTTCGCCCGAAGATCTCGGGCTATTCAAGATCGTGGATAGTCCCGAGGAAGGATATGAGTACCTGCGGGAGGGCTTGACGAAATATCACCTCGATGCGGAACGTCCACGGGGTGCAGGTGAAAAGGCCCCAGAGATTGCCAAGACCAATCCTTAGCCGGTGGTTGGTGACTAGCCACTGACCACTCGCAACTAGTCACTGACTTTCTTGCTCCTCAACTACATCACCGATCGAAAGCAATTCCCTAGCAGCGAACCGGAGCGCCGCGAACGACTACTAGTGAAGATTGCAGAAGCAGCTCGGCGCGGCATCGACTACATCCAACTGCGCGAGAGGGACCTTTCCGGGCGCGAATTGGAACTGCTGGCACGCGCAGCGATGGACCGAGTTCGCATTCCAGGAAGCAAGACTCGCTTACTAATCAACTCTCGTACAGACGTTGCTTTGGCCGTGGGCGCTGGCGGCGTGCACCTGAGATCCAACGATATCTCGCCAGAAGGTGTGCGAAAAATCTGGCGCGAAGCAACTGGCGGTAAAGATCCAGTTGTCGCAGTTTCGTGCCACACCGAAGCTGAGGTCATTGTTGCTAAAGGATCAGGGGCCGATTTCGTGGTATTCGGTCCTGTGTTCGAGAAAGCGGAGCTGGCGGAGATACACGTCGCAGGACTGCAAGCTCTGCATTCTGCCTGCCGCCACAATATCCCGGTGCTTGCTCTTGGAGGAATCACGCTGACGAATTCGCATTCATGTATTGAGGCAGGCGCGGCGGGAATTGCGGGAATTCGGCTGTTCCAGGAAAACGAGATCGAAGAGATGGTTAAGACGCTGCGGGACGTTTAGCGCCGCGCGGAGAGCATTCCCAGGATTTCCTGCAGTCCATGGCGGATGCGCCTGAGATCAGAGACGGATTGACTGGGGAACGGCAGCGGTGCCTGGTTCTTCTCTAGCTTAAGATCGGACCGAAGTTGCTGGCGCGCGCCGGCGATCGTGAAACCCTCCTCGTACAAGAGCTTCTTGATTCGCAGCACAGCGTCAACGTCCTTGCGCCGGTACATCCGCTGGCCGGTGCTGCTTTTAACGGGTTTCAACTGCGGGAATTCAGTTTCCCAAAAACGCAGCACGTAGGCCGGCAAATGGCAGAGTTCCGACACTTCTCCAATGCGGAAGTAGAGCTTATCGGGGACAACGACTTCACTCACCCGGCCCCTGGTCTTCCCGACATTCATGTTCTTCGCAACACCCATGTTGATCACGCAGCGCACTCTCCGTGCCTGCTAAGGCGTTTCTAGCACGATCCGGCTCGCTCCACAACTATTACTTGAGCCACAAAATAAAAAACCTCTCGACAGGTTTTCTTCGAGAGGCCTTTCAAGACCTTTGCAGCGAGATCGCTCTCGCTCACTTAGTGTTTCTTCTTTTTTGCTGCCTTTTTCTTTGCTGGCATTTATTTCCTCCTGAACGATTTTCCCTCGAACATCGTTACTCAGGGCCCATTTACGTTATTAAGCAGGAACCGGCAAGGCTCTTATCGAAGAAAAACCGTCGCGATGGATTTCGCGGAATCACGCTGACAAGGATTGTGAGAACGTGCGGTGAAATTCAGCAAGCGAAAATTCGTGCGAATACGTGACTGCTTTTTCGACGCTCGTTCAGCGCGATCATTTGTCGCGGTGCTAGAATCTTTTGGCTCTGTGGAGATTTGGAAATGCCGAACACGATGCTGGCGGTGGTGAAATCTGGTCCCGCACCAGGGGCAGAGATTCGGCAAGTAAAAATTCCAGATGTTGGCCGCACCGATGTACTGGTCAAGGTCAAAGTAGCATCCATCTGCGGCACGGACCTGCATATCTATGAATGGGACCGCTGGGCGCAGCGGCGTATTCATCCTCCATTAATTCCCGGACACGAGTTCTGCGGTGAAGTAGTCGCCTGTGGAGACGAAGTCACCAGTGTCAAAGACGGTGATTTTGTTTCCGCCGAAATGCACGTCGCTTGCGGAAAGTGCCTGCAATGTCGCACCGGCGAAGCGCACATTTGCCAGAATGTAAAAATCATTGGCGTAGATGCAGATGGCGCATTCGCTGAGTACGTCGCTATACCCGAGTCGAACATCTGGAAACTTGATCCTGCGATTCCGCTCGAGTATGCATCCATTCTTGATCCGCTGGGGAATGCGGTACACAGCGTGTTAGCGGGCGAGATTGCTGCGAAAACCGTCGCTATCACCGGTTGTGGACCAATCGGGTTGTTTGCCATTGCGGTGGCAAGGGCGGTCGGCGCATCGCAGGTGTTCGCGATTGAGACCAATGAGCATCGCCGAAACATTGCAGCGCAAATGAAAGCGGACCTGGTTTTGGATCCTGCCACCGATGATGTGCCTACTCAAGTCCTGGACCGCACAGGCGGACTCGGCGCCGATATTGTCTTGGAGATGGCGGGGCAACCGAAAGCGATCCGTACTGCATTCGATATTGTGCGCCGCGGCGGGCGAATTTCGCTGCTCGGCCTGACCTCAAAACCGATCTCACTGAATTTTTCCGAAGACATCATTTTCAAGGGGATCACCGTGCAAGGTATTAATGGACGCCGAATGTATCAAACCTGGTATCAGATGACGGCGCTGCTCAAGGCGGGCAAGCTCGACTTGCATCCGGTGATTACCGACCGCATCGCTATGAAAGATTTTTCAAGCGCGATGGAAAGGCTGAAGACCGGAGAAGCCAGCAAAATATTGGTGTACCCGAACGGAGCGAGGTAGGCGATCGGACCATCGGGTGATCGGGTCATGAAGCGAACGAACTAGTCGCAATCTTTGCTGCGTCTTACCAGGCCGCTCGGCGATGATGGGATGCTCATCAGATCACCCGACAGCCCGGTCACCAGATGACCCGATCCCTCACGCTCCCTGGGGCATCTTCACGATCTTCTTCTGGATGGCGTAGGTCACGAGCTGCGCTTTGTTGTGGATGTTGAGCTTGCGCATCAGGTTGAACTTGTGAGCTTCAACCGTCTTCACGCTAAGGCCGAGAATCTGTGCGATCTGCCGGACAGAATTTCCCTCAGCCAACATCTTGATCACCTCGCGCTCGCGCGGAGTCAGGGTCGATCCCCTGGCCAATCCGCTGGTTGAGCGAGAACGGAAATCATCCACCAGCTTGCCTAGTACCTGCGGGCTTAAATACTTTCGACCGGCGTTCACGTCGCGGACGGCGCCGATCAGCCGCGGCGCGGGCGCATCTTTCAAAATGTAGCCTGAAGCGCCGGCGTCGAGGCACTGCAGCATGTACTCCTCGTCCTCGTACATCGTCAGAAAAATTATTCGGCGGCCGGGCAGTTCGCGCGTGATTCGGCGAGAGGCCTCGAAGCTGGACAGCCCAGGCATTCCGATGTCCATCAGCACCACATCGGGCGAGAGTCGGCGCGCCTGCTCGATGGCCTCGCCTCCGTCGCGCGCTTCGCCTACGACTTCCAAATCATTTTCGCTTTCGAGCACGCGGCGCAGGCCCTCGCGAAACAGCGTGTGATCGTCAACGATGAGGCATCGGATCGGCATATCACGTCACTTCTTCAGCTCGCATGCTGCAATCCGCGAGTGGCATTCTGCTTTCGTCCATTCGTAGCCCAAGGCAGTTGAATCTGAATATTTGTACCCTTGCCGCGCTCGGTCCGAATTCTCATCAAACCGCCGAGAGCAGCGGCACGCTCACGCATTCCGGTTAAACCGAATCCGCGAATGTGTGCCGCTCGACGCGAAAACCCTGCGCCATCGTCTTCAATTTGCAGAGTCACCTTTTCGGATGCGACTTCGAGCCGTACCGTGAAATTAGCAGCCTGCGAGTGCTTGGCTACGTTGTGAAGGGCCTCCTGCACCGAGCGATAAAGCGCGACCTCGATGTCGTGGTCCGCAGGCGTCCAATTCTCCGGAAGTTCCAAGCGCGGCTTCATTCCTGTATGTTTCGCTAAAAGCTGCGCCTGCCGCCGGATTGCCGTAAGCAATCCGAATTCTTCAAGCACCCGTGGAGAAAGTCTGGCGATGATGCGCCGCAACCCTTCAATGGTCCGATCCAGCACATCCAGAGCCTCTCGAATTTTGGCTGCGATTTCTTGGCTTTGGGTTTCACCAGCAAGCAATTCCAACTGGAAACGCAGGACCATGAGCGCCTGTCCAGTTTCGTCGTGCAATTCGCGGCTGATGCGTCTTCTCTCCTCCTCCTGGGCTTTTAGAAGCTGGCGCGACAATTCCACGGCTCCCGAAGCCGGCGCTTCAATTGGCGCAATTTTCGGCGCAGCCTTGACGGACACACTCACCTCGATTTGAACGGAAAAAAATTGCCATTAACCAGACGATGCGGCGGGCAACAGGAATGTGAACCTTACCCTTAGCCACACTCAGGCGCCCAGATACAAATCCACGCAGAATTTGATGAGCGCCGTAGTGCAGGGTTGCCCGGCCGCTAGAAGCCATCAGCTACAATCCTAAGGATAAAGACATGCTGAAATTCTTTACGTCGGGCGAGTCGCACGGGGAGGCGCTCGTAGCGTTCCTGTCAGGGCTGCCGGCTGGACTCGAAATTGATCTGGAGTTTGTGAACCGCGAGCTCTGGCGACGCCAGCAGGGCTATGGCCGTGGCGGCAGAATGAAAATCGAGCGGGATGCTGCGCGAATTTTGTCTGGCGTGCGGCATGGAAAAACCATCGCATCACCGATTGCGGTACTCCTCGACAATCGAGACTGGAAAAATTGGCAGCAGCAGCTTCCGATAGAAGAGGGCGACGCAAGTCTGCATAAGAGCGTAGCGTCGCCCAGGCCGGGCCACGCTGATCTTGCGGGAGCGCTGAAATACAACTTTCCGGAAGCGAGATACGTGCTGGAACGAGCGTCTGCCCGGGAATCGGCGGCGCGTGTGGCCATTGGAGCACTCGCGAAGTTACTTCTTCGCGAGCTTGGAATTGAAGTGTTGAGTCATGTGGTTGCGGTGGGGAAGGCGAACGTTGAACGGGAAGTTGCCTGGGCCGAGATCCAGGCAAGTTGCAGCAAAGACGAAATATTGCTGAACTGTGCTGATCCCGAAGCCGAGCCGCGAATGAAAGAGGAAGTGGACAAGGTGTTGCGAACCGGTGACTCGGTTGGCGGAGTTTTTGAAGTGGTAGCGCACAATGTTCCGCCGGGTCTCGGGACATATGTGCAGTGGGACGAACGTCTGGATGCGCAGCTAGCTGCCGCGGTCATGTCATTGCAGGCTGTGAAGGCGGTCGAGATCGGGGCTGGCGTGACGGCGGCTTACGCGCCCGGATCAGCCGTGCACGACGAAATTGGATATTCACGCTCCACAAGCTTCGCAGGCTTTACGCGCACTCGCAACAATGCGGGTGGGATTGAAGGCGGAGTTTCCAATGGACAGGAAATCCGCGTTCGTGGATATTTGAAGCCGATCTCAACGTTGCGGCGGCCCTTGCAGTCTGTCGATTTCGCCACACGCCAGCCGGTCAAGGCGGCTTATGAACGCTCTGATGTATGTGTTGTACCTGCTGCCGGTGTGGCAGGCGAAGCGATGGTGGCGTTGACGCTGACCCGTTGCGCGCTGGAGAAATTCGGCGGCGACTCGATGACCGAGACCTGCCGCAATTTTCATGGATATTTGGAACAGTTGCGAAATTATTGATGGCTGAAAGCTGACGATTGAAAGCTGCATGATCTATCCCATTGTAAAGTTTGGAAATCCTGTTCTCGAAAAGCCTGCCGCGCCTGTGACCGAGTTCGATGACGAGCTCAAGAAGCTGGTCGAGGACATGTTTGAGTCCATGTACGCGGCCAAAGGCGTGGGCCTCGCCGCGCCGCAGATCGGCATTTCAAAACGGTTGGCGGTTATTGATGTGACCTCTAAAGAGGAGCCGAGCGCCAGGCTGGTATTGGCGAACCCTGAAATCATCCACACTGAAGGCAAGCAGACACAAAGTGAAGGCTGCCTGAGTATCCCCGAATTCCGCGAGCCATTAACCCGCGCAAACAAAGTCATCGTTCGCGCGCAGGACGTAAACGGAAAATGGTTTGAGAAGACCGGAGAGGAATTGCTCGCCCGAGCTTTCTTGCACGAAACTGATCACTTGAGCGGCAAGCTCTACATCAGCCACTTAAGCGCGCTGAAACGCGACCTGATGAAGAGGAAGATCAGGAAACTGATGAAGGCTGGCGAGTGGTAGGAATCGGGTGATCTGGCGATCAGACGATCGGGCCACGAAAACCCTCAGGGTCCCAGCATTGACGACAATCAACATAAAGCTGTCATCCCGAACTCGCACGCTGAAAGCGAGCGAGAGAGGGACCTTACGAGGCGTGTGGACGGTAACGGACGTTATCAGGACGCAAATAGGGTCCATGCTCATACATCGGTATTGTCCGACCCAGTTCGCGGGTGACAGCGTAGAGAGTGGGTAAATCATCCGATGACTCGATCATCCCATGGCCTGATGAACCTGGTCTTCTGCGGTACTCCGCAATTCGCCGTTCCTACAATGCAGAAACTGGTCGAGACGTTCAGCGTACAGCTGGTCGTCACCCAGCCTGATCGTCCCAAGGGCCGCGGACTTGAACTAGTCGCGTCTCCAGTAAAGCAGGAGGCAGAAAAAGCGGGCTTGCCTATTTACCAGCCGGAAAAGATCAAGACCAATGAAGAATTGCGGACGAAATTGGAGCAGATTAATCCCGACGCGATCATCGTGGTCGGCTATGGCCGCATCATTCCGCCCTGGATGCTGCAGCTTCCAAAATTCGGCAACATCAATCTGCACGCTTCGCGGCTACCAAAATATCGCGGCGCGGCGCCAATCCAGTGGGCAATTGCGAATGGCGAGAGGGTTGCCGGCGTGACGACCATGCGGATTGACGAAGGCCTCGATACTGGCGACATCCTTCTGCAGCGAGAGCTCTCGATTTCGGAAGACGACACCGCCGAAACGCTGTCGCCGAAGCTGGCGGCGATGGGCGCCGATTTGATGATCGAGACCCTGCGGGCACTTGAGACCGGCGCGATTGAACCTCGCAAGCAAGACAGTTCTCAGGCCATGCTGGCACCAATCCTTAAGAGAGAAGACGGCAGGATTGATTTCAGCCGCGCCGCGCAGGAAATTTACAATCGGTTTCGCGGCTTTCAGCCCTGGCCAGGCGCGTTCACCACTTTTCGCGGACGAGGCTTGAACGTCACTGCTATGAAGCCTGCCTCGGAACAAACTCCTCCGGCGCATCTTGTCGTCAGAGGCAGCCAGGTATTCGTAGGTTGTGGAAACGGTAGCGCTATCGAACTGCTAGAACTCCAGCCCGAAGGCAAGAAGCGAATGGCAGCCAAAGACTTTGTTCACGGATACAGACCCCAGACGATGGAGAGCATTGGCTAGCACGGGTCGCACACTCCAAGTGAACTTCAGGCAACAGTGCGTGCCTGCGGCGCTTGCTGATCAAGTCGCTCTTGCTTCTCGCACAGTAATTGGTCTATTTCCCGAATCAAGGCCATCAGTCGCTGTGGGTCTTGTTCGACCGCAGCCTGCTCACAAAGAACCTGCCATCGTTCCATAGTTTGATCTTTCATCTGTCAGCTCCCGCTTGCCGCGCTGGCAAACTTTTTCTTTCCGGGCGCAGCCACTCCGCTTTTCGCCGGTCCCGGATTCGGAGTTTCATCAAGGTGCAAAATCTTCCTTACCACCCGCACTGGAACCTGTTCGAAATGTGTTTTCAGCTTGCGCATTGTTTTGCTCTTCTTCAACACACTACGACAGTAGCAAACAAAAACTGATACGGGTCATATCTTTACGGAATCTTTTGGGGCGGCAAAGTCAGCTTAGGGCGCGGGTTTGCGTCCGTTGTGGATTTGGTCTGCGCGCTCCCATAACCCTTTAGAAATATAATAGTTTAGGACGCTGATAATTTATCTTGACAGATACGTTAGTATTACGTTAGTTTAGCGTTCGTTGTAGGAAACCCTCAACGCCATGTGGAGGTCCCCATGAGCCCGCGTTCCGATAAAAATCCGATGAACTTTAAGACCATGGCGCAAATCGATGTGCCACAGGGCCGCAACGGCAAGCACAAACTGATTGTCACCAGAATTCTTTCCGACCTCGATCAGGTTGACGCAGGGGACGCACTGAAGGTGCCGTTGGTGGGCTTGGATGGGGGCAAGGAAAAAGTGCGCTCGGCATTGAACCGCGCTACTAACAAAGCAGGACGCAGGGTCGCCACTGCCACAGACGCGAACTTTCTCTACATATGGAATGAAGCTTGAATTTCACCTCGAAATCAGTGATCCGACGTTCCCAACGTTGAGCATCTAGAATAGCTGCTGATGCCAGTTTCCCCGGCGCGCGCGGCGGCATTTGAAATCCTGCTGCGAATCGAGACCACCGATTCCTACGCTTCGGAGCTGCTCCACTCCACCCGCTTCGCGAAGCTTTCTGCTGCAGACCACGGATTGCTGACCGAGCTTGTCATGGGTGTCCTGCGCTGGCGAACCGTACTGGATGACAAAATCGCGGAGCATTACGGGCGGCCGTCAGCAGATAGGCCGGGATCAAGAGAAATCCCCGCCCTAGTCGCAAAAACAAAGAGCGCGACCAGAACGGGGCACCCGAATCGTGCGCGCGCGAAATTGGATTTGGAAGTGCTCACCGCGTTGCGACTGGGCGCTTATCAACTCCTTTTCCTTGACCGCGTCCCGCAACACGCGGCCGTTAACGAAAGTGTGGAGCTGGTCAAGCGGGCACGCAAGAAGTCAGCGGCTGGAATGGTGAACGCGGTGTTACGGAAGATTTCTAATTTCCACTTCTCCCAAAAGAGTGGAGAAGTGGGGCACACCGCATTCGACGGTCGTTCCGCACATCCTGCATGGCTAGTTGAGCGATGGCAGCAAATATATGGCCCGGAGGCCACCAGCAAGATCTACAACTACAATCAAGAATCTCCGCAGACAGCCGTTCGCCTGACGTGTCCCCCGGCGCCCTCCACATCTCACGTAGAGGCGGGTGCCCCCACCCACCCGGCCGTGCCTGGCGCGGCGAACGATGGTATCCAGCTTGATCCCGGAAGACTGCTTGCCCACGCGGCCATTGTCGCTGCCGGCGACATCTCTCAAACTGCAGCGTTTCGCGAACGCCGTCTCGTAATTCAGGACGAAGCCTCGCAACTCGTCGCGCTGCTGGTTGGGCGGGGGAACTCCATTCTCGATTGCTGCGCGGCGCCGGGGGGCAAGACACGCATTATCGCGGATCGGAATCCCAAGGCAACCGTTGTCGCAATGGATCTGCATCCGCACCGCGCGAACCTCCTCCGCAGACTTGCGCCTGGGTCAAATATCCGAGTCATCGCAGCCGACGCCCGCCAGATGCCGTTCGCAATGGACTTCGATCGCATTCTCGTCGACGCTCCCTGCTCGGGAACTGGGACGCTGGCGCGAAATCCTGAGATCAAATGGCGGCTGAGACCGGATGACATTTTGCGCCCGCAGGCGTATCAGATTGAAATTCTGACTGCTGCGATGAAGCACCTCGCGACGCGCGGCCGAATTATCTATTCGACCTGCTCGCTGGAGCCCGAGGAAAACGAAGCGGTCATCGAAAAGGCGATGGCCTCCTCGAGTTCATTCAGAGTGGTTGATTGCGGCGACGAACTGCTACGGCTCGCTAGAGAGGGCGAACTCATCTGGGGGGATGTCAAAACGCTGTTGAGTGGGCCGTATCTGAGGACAATTCCCGGTGTGCATCCTTGTGACGGATTCTTCGCGGCGGTTCTCGAGCGACTCTAGCCGCACGCGCACTCGCTTTTACTTGACCACAAGATTGATTGCCGCTCCGGCAACAACCTTCGCTCCAGGCGGAGGATCCTGCCCCGCGATGATGGAAGCCGGAGATGGACAACTCGGGATTAGCGGCCCGGGGACGCTGCCCTCCGATTGCGGGCCTGAACTCTCTACCGAGGCTGGCACCGTTACCGCCATCGTGACCCTTCCGACCGAGAACCCTGCATCGCGCAGCGTGTTGGTTACCGTGCCCAAGGGCTGTCCAACGAAACTCGGCATCACAAATGCGGCAGGTGAATCCGCCTGTGTAATCAGAAGGCTCACTCTGGGCGCTGAAACATTCGGTGAGTTCGCCGGCGGATTTTGTCCAGCAACTTGATCTGCGGTTGAGCCGGGAAGCACCGCGCGGGCAATGGATTCGATTTCGATTCCCCGCTGAGCCAGCGTCAGACTTGCAGCCCGTTCACTGTCGCCCACGACCTGGGGGACCGTAACACGCTGCGCGCCGAGACTTAGGGCCAGCCGCACCTCCCAACCGCGGCGAACCACAGTCCCGGGCGAAGGAACTTGCGAAAGCACTTTACCCTCTGGGACTGAGGCGCTGTAATAACTGCGCTCGACTGAGGCGGCGAGGCCCGCATCATCGGCAAGTCGGCGTGCTTCGGCGGGGCTCTTGCCGCGTAGATCAGGAACGTTGACTTCTTGTCCGTGGATCGCCAGGCGCATCGCGGTAAGCGCGGAGAGCAAGGCGACTGCGATCAGCACCAGCGCCAGCAAAAAGTACCGCAGCACGTTCCGCATGCGCAGATTATAATCGGCGATTTCAGCACGGATGGGCGGACGAATCCAAACAGGAGAACGATCTTGAGATTTCTTGCGGGTTAATTGTTGGAGTGTTACGGGTAGTAGGGAAGACCCGTTAGCTTCAAATTAAGACTTCCAGGCGGATGGCACTGGATGTTGCGCCTCGTACGCGGCAATGTCCGTCTCGTGCTGCAGCGTGAGGCCGATGTCATCTAATCCCTCAAGCAGGCAATGGCGCGTGAAGTCCTCAATATGGAAGCGGGCGCTGAAGCCGCGCTCATCTTGTACAGTGGAGGTTTCGAGATTGACGCTGAGTTGATAGCCAGAAATTTCTGAAGCTCTGCGCGCGATCTCTGAAGATTCTTCTTCGCTCAGAACGACGGTGAGCAAGCCGTTCTTCGCGCAGTTGTTTGCGAAGATGTCCGCGAACGACGGCGCGATTACCGCTCGGAAACCAAAATCGGCAAGGGCCCACACAGCGTGTTCGCGCGAGGAGCCACAGCCGAAATTCTTGGCAGCGACCAGAATGCTGGCGCCTGAGTAGCACGGCTGATTTAGAACGAAATTTGGATCGGGCACGCCCTCCGCCGATCTGCGCCAATCGTTGAACAGGAATTCCCCGAAGCCGGTGCGCTCAATCCGCTTTAGGAATTGCTTTGGAATGATCTGATCGGTGTCTATGTTCGCTCGGTAGAGCGGAGCGACTTTGCCGCGGTGGGTACGGAATGGTTGCATTATCGAAACCGCCACTTTCTGATATCGGTGAAGTGCCCTTCTATCGCTGCCGCTGCTGCCATCATCGGGCTCACCAGATGCGTGCGGCCGCCGCGGCCCTGGCGTCCCTCGAAGTTGCGATTACTGGTTGAGGCACAACGCTCGCCCGGACGGAGAATATCGGGATTCATGCCTAGGCACATCGAGCAGCCAGACTCGCGCCACTCGAAACCGGCTTCCTGAAAAATTCTATCCAGGCCTTCCTGCTCCGCCGCCTTTTTCACCTTCTGCGAACCCGGGACTACCATGGCGCGAACTCCAGACGCAACTTTGTGGCCCTTGGCGACTCGAGCCGCGGCCCGCAAATCCTCTAGACGCGAGTTGGTGCAGGAGCCAATGAATACGCGGTCCAGACGAATCTGTTCCATCGGAGTCCCGGGCTGCAGGCCCATATATTCGAGCATGCGTTGCGCATTGGTGCGGTCGTTAGCATTACCGTTTGCTGGAAGATCGGGAACGCGCGCGGTGATCGGTACCACCATGCCGGGATTTGTTCCCCAGGTCACGAACGGAGCAAGCTCTGCCGCATTGATTTCGACGACGGTGTCGAACTTCGCTCCCGCGTCTGATGCGAGAAATCGCCAATGAGAAACCGCCGCATCCCAATCCGCACCTCCCGGAGCGAAACGGCGTCCCTTGATGTAGGCGAACGTAGTCTCATCCGGCGCTACCATGCCGGCGCGAGCTCCAGCCTCGATGCTCATGTTGCAGAGCGTCATCCTGCCTTCCATCGAGAGTGCGCGCACGGCTTCGCCGCCGTACTCGATCACATAGCCAGTCGCGCCATCCGTGCCGATTTTTCCAATGATCCCTAATGCAAGATCTTTGGCGGAAACACCCTCGCCTAGCTTGCCATTGACCTGGATCAGCATGGTCTTTGGCCTGCGCTGTGGCAAAGTTTGTGTCGCCAGAACGTGCTCGACCTCGGAAGTGCCGATGCCGAATGCCAGCGCGCCGAACGCTCCATGGGTGCTCGTGTGACTGTCGCCACACACAATCGTCATGCCAGGTTGCGTGAATCCGAGCTCAGGGCCGATGACGTGGACAATGCCCTGCTCCGGCGAATCTATGTCGAAGAGCCGTACGCCGAATTCGCGGCAATTTTTCTGCAACGCTTCAATCTGTCTTTTCGCGATCGGATCAAAAATTGGTGTGCCGCGAGGTTCGGTTGGGATGTTGTGGTCCACCGTGGCTACAGTCCGAAGCGGATTGCGAACCTTGCGCCCCGCCGCACGCAGGCCATCGAATGCTTGCGGAGAAGTGACCTCGTGGACGAGGTGCAAATCCACGTAAAGCAGCGACGGCTGGCCTGGCGGCGTCGGGACGATATGCTCGTCCCAAACCTTTTCGAAGAGGGTCCGTGACATGATTCCAGTAATTAGTTTACCAACAGGGCGGCAGAGGTGGGTACGCCGTCGGGACAGCAGTCGTCGCTCACCTTTGACGGAGGGCCAGATCCGTCGCGGGTACTCTTTGTGGAATAAGGCGAATGGAGGTGCCGATCTCCTGACGGGCGAGATCGAGTTCGTAAGTCTTCTGCAGATTCATCCACAGATCAGGACTGGTTCCGAAGTACCGCGCCAAGCGCAAAGCGGTGTCGGCAGAGATTGCTCGCTTGCCAGCAATGATTTGGGAAATACGGTTCGCCGGAACTTCCAAGGTGCGGGACAATTCGGCAGCAGAAAGGCCGAGCTCCTGCAGTTCGTCCGCGAGAATCTCTCCGGGATGTATTGGGGTGCGTGCCATCTTTGTTGCTCCTAGTGATACGTCAAGCGTACAGTTTTGGAGCTGGCGGAGTTACCACTTTGCTCGCATGGCTGTTGCCGACGTAGAACGCCAGCATCGCCGCGACGCTCACTAATGGCACGAACAGCGCAAGACGCAGGCTACCGGAATGAGTTGATACAACGCCAACAATCCAGGGCAGGACGGCGCCCCCTAAGTTGCCGCTGGCAAAAACCGCGCCGCTCGCTCGTCGTGACGATTCAGCGAACCACCTCGGGAAAAGGGAAACGCTAATCGGAAAGATTGAGGCGAGACCTACGCCGGCAAAAAAAGAGCCCGTAATAATCAGAGCAATGTTGTGAGCGCTGACAAGGGCTATGCCTCCCAGCAATGCTAGCGTGAGACCAATCTGAGCCACAGCCGTTTCTCGCAATCGAGTAAGCGCCAAAGCCGCCAAGGCCCTCCCCGCGAGCATCGCCCCATAGAAGAAAGATGGCGCCATCGCCCAGAGCTTGTTCTCCGGTCCAATGCGGTGCGCATATGTCGCCACCCAACCTCCGAACGAAGTCTCCGCACCGACGTAGATAAAGAAGAGCGCGCAAATAACCGGCAGGATTCCAGGTCGCCAGGTTTTGATTGCGGGGTCGTTGGGGTCGTACTCATCGGAATGAGCGTCAGGCACAAATCGCACAAGCAGGTGTATCGCCAGCAGAGTGCTTAACGCGGCAGCAGTTCCATACAGAAACCACGACGGACGATGCGCCGTAGCTTTCAGCAACAGCGGAGAACTCATTGCGCCGAATCCCCAAACTGCATTGATCAAGTTCAGGGCAGAGGCGCTCCCACGAGGATTGATGTCGGCCGTCCTGAGATTACCAGCAGGTGTCGTAATCCCGTGGCCAAATCCAAGAATCGCGACAGCAATGACCCCTTGCACGAACGGACCGGAAGCGAGTAGTGCCATGCCCCCAGCCATCAAGATAAGGCCAATGATGAAGGTGAAGCGGTATCCTCGCATTCGAACGACGGGCGCAGAAGATAGCATGCCGAACATGGAGCTGATGAACTGCGTCAAGTAAAGCCGCCCGGAGACAGCGTCGCTCATCGCCCAACGCGAGGCGAGAATGGGCAGCATCGGGCCCAAGAAAGTCATGACAATGCCGGTGAGGAGAAAATTTAAGTGAAGCAAGGCCGTTCCGCGAGTGGTGATGGGAAGTGTGGTTGGCGGCGATGCGGCGGAACTCATGATTTATGATGAGTGTAAATCAGGAGAATCAGCGACGAGCTATGAGTTATGAGCTACTGTGCTTGCTCAACGCGCACAGCTGATGCTTTCTTCATGCTTAACGGAAAACGCATTGCCGTCGTAATGCCGGCCTATAACGCCGAAAGGACGCTCCAGGCGACCGTAGACGAGTTGCCGGAGATCGTTGACGTGCGAATTCTTGTGGACGATTCGAGCGCCGACCGCACCGTGGAAGTTGCCCGTGAGCTTGGCCTGGTGCACTTTGTGCATGATCGAAATTACGGCTATGGGCGCAACCAGCAGACCTGTTACACGGAGGCGCTGGCCGAGGGTGCCGACGTCGTGATCATGGTGCATCCTGACTATCAGTACACGCCCCGGCTGGTGACGGCGATGGCCAGCATGGTTGCGTACGGAGTGTACGACGTTGTGCTCGGCTCAAGGATTATTGGCGGGCAAGCACTGCTCGGAGGGATGCCGCTCTACAAATACGTGTTCAATCGTTTCTTGACGGCGTTCGAAAATCTCTTTCTGCGAATTAAAGTTTCTGAATACCATACCGGGTACCGCGCCTTCAGCCGGGACGTCCTGACCAAACTGCCTTTGCTGGAAAATTCCGACGACTTTGTCTTCGACAATCAGATGCTGGCACAGTGCGCCTACTTCGGCTTCCGCATCGGCGAAGTATCCTGTCCGACGAAGTACTTTCCTGAGGCGTCATCCATCAATTTTCGACGAAGCGTGAAGTACGGGCTTGGCGTTCTTGCGACGACGCTGCAGTTTGCTTTTCAGAAATGGGGATGGGCGCGCTATCGTATATTCGACGCCGAAGGCCGCAGGCTGGAGCCTGGACTTGCCAATTACTATGCACGCGGAACCGTCGGCAGCACCCAGGCTTAAAATCACACGTCCTTCAAAATCGTTCGCACGCGCTGATCTCCAAACGATCATCCTTCTCTTTCTTGTCGCGGTGGCTGCAGTTCTGGTTCACGGTTACCATGCCTTTGTTGAAGACGCCGAAATTTATGTCCCTGGCATAAAAAAACTGTTAAACCCGGCGCTCTACCCCTACAACGATATTTTTTTTGCGTCCCATGCACGCCTGACATTCTTCCCTATTCTGATCGCGGGCTCAGTGCGATTGACGCATGCGCCGCTGGAATGGGTGCTGCTGGCTTGGCATGTGGCCTGCATTTTTTCTCTGCTACTGGCGGGTTGGAAATTGGGGCGACTCTGCTTCGGTTCAGCACGGGCGGGGTGGGGAAGCGCGATGCTGGTTGCGTCTTTGCTCACGATTCCTGTGGCTGGCACGGCGCTCTACATCATGGACCAGTACGTCAATACGCGGTCGTTCTCCACGGCGGCGGTGGTTTGGATCGTGCTCGCAGCAGCGCAACGAAAGCACTTGCATGCCACCTGTTGGCTACTGCTGACGGCGCTCTTGCACCCACTGATGGCAGTATTCGGCGCCGTGTATGCCGGACTGGTGGTGTGGCAACAACGCCGCCGATCGGTTCAAGCTGCCGGCACTACGGCGATGATATTGCTGCCGACGGCGATGTTCCCTCCAGTGAGCGGCGCATATCGGCAGGTCCTGGACGGCCACTCGTATTTTTTTCTGCTGCGTTGGCACTGGTATGAGTGGCTCGGTATTGCCGGGCCATTAGCAATTCTGTGGTTTTTAGGGCGGGCTGCGCGGCAAAGACGACTTGCGATTGTCGAAGCGCTGTGCCGAACGACCGTCAATTTCGGACTCTGTTTCTTCGGCGCTGCACTGATAACCAGCGTGCCTCAGTTTGCAAGATTTGCGGAACTGCAGCCGATGCGCAGCCTGCACTTGATCTTCATCATTCTGTTTGTGATTTCTGGCGGATGGCTCGCCGAATGGGCATTCACTTCCACTCGATATGTCCGACTTTTCTTATTGGCAGTGATAATCGCACTCAGTTCCGTAATGTTCTACGCGCAGCGGCAACTGTTTCCGGCAACGCATCACATCGAATTTCCTGGACGAAATTCGAGCAACGCTTGGGTCGAGGCCTTCAACTGGATACCCGAACACACGCCGCTGGACGCCTACTTCGCCCTTGACCCCGACCACATGCGGCTGCCCGGAGAAGATCAACATGGATTTCGCGCGATCGCGGAACGGTCCATGCTCGCCGACCGCGTCAAAGACAGTGGAGCGGTCAGCATGTTTCCAGCGCTAGCGGAAACTTGGTCGGAGCAAGTTCAGTCGCAAGCAGGCTGGGACCATTTTCAGCGCGCCGATTTTGAGGGTCTCAGAGCGCGGTATGGCATGGACTGGGTCGTCCTGCGGCGGCCCGGTGTCGCGGGATTGGAATGTCCTTACGGTAATTCAACCGTACTCGTGTGCCGGGTTCCTCCCGTCCCCGAGAAAATAGAATCACAGTAGAATGTTCTTCGAGCGGATATTTTCGCCCGTAAGGTGCTCACTTCATGAAGTTCGTTCGACCGATCGCAATTGCGGCTCTGCTAGTTGGCTTCTTCTTTTACTACACGACCTACCGTTCTGGTACGTTTCACACCGTAAATTCTCCACCCGAAAAGATCGAGATTACTCAGGCGGCCAGTAACGAACCACTGGATGCCGACGAGCAGAACAATATCTCGGTTTATCGCAAGAACATTGGTTCAGTCGTCAACGTCACGTCTAAGGTCGTCGCGTTCGATTTCTTCTACGGGCTGGTGCCGCAGGAGGGGCAAGGATCGGGATTCATAATTGATCGCGATGGTCATGTGCTTACGAATTACCACGTCATTGAGGACGCGCGCCAGGTTGAGGTCACGCTTCACAATCGTAAGAAGTACCGCGCCACTGTAGTTGGTACGGACCGCTCGCACGATCTGGCTGTCATACAGATCAAAGCGCCGGACCTGGCATCGATGACTCTCGGAGATTCGAAGAATCTTCAGGTTGGACAAAAGGTTTATGCCATTGGGAATCCCTTCGGCCTGGCTGGAACTCTGACCAGCGGGATCGTGAGCTCAATCCGCTCGGTGCAAGAACCCGATGGAGTGACCATTGACGAGGCCATACAGACCGACGCTGCCATCAACCCGGGAAATTCCGGTGGTCCGCTGCTGAACTCGCGCGGCGAAGTGATTGGCATCAACACCATGATCGCGTCCACTCCCGGGGTGGGCCAGAGCGCCGGCATTGGTTTTGCAATACCCATTAACACCGCGAAGGCAGTGCTGAACGATCTTTTAACACTCGGCAAGGTACGGCGGCCCGCTCTTGGAGTACTGACGCTTCCCATTAGTCCTGATATCGCGGATGAACTAGGGCTTCCTTCCGATTACGGCCTGCTGGTTGTGCGAGTGACGCCGGGAGGGGCGGCCGAGCGGGCGGGATTACGCGGAGGTAGTGAACGCGCCTACCTTGGCAACACGCCAATCATGGTCGGGGGAGACCTGATTGTCGCTGTGGATGGCCAGCAAGTGCAAGACCAGCAAGAGCTCTCGCGAATTATGAATAGTCATCGCGCCGGCGAAGTTGTGAAAGTGACCATCTATCGGGGAAAGCGAAAAATGGAGGTGGATGTGACGCTGGGAGAGGCGAGGGAGCAGGTTTAGGACGCTTGCACTATGGACTTGGATGCGATTCGCGCGTTCTGCCTGTCATTTCCCCACTCGACCGAGAACCTGCAATGGGGTGAAGATCTCTGCTTCAAGGTCGGAGGAAAGCTTTTTGCGGTGGTGGGATTAGGGACCGTCCCACAGCGGATCACCTTCAAGTGCAGTCCTGAAAGTTTTGCAGAGCTGACAGAACGAGAAGGAATCGCGCCGGCAGCTTATGTGGGACGGTATAAATGGGTCACGCTTGAACATCTGGATGTGTTGCCAGAGTCCGACCTCCGGGACGCGATCTCGCAGTCGTACAGAATGGTAGCGGCGAAGGCGAAACCGGGGAGGCAGCAGGCAAAGAACAGCCAGCGAAGACCCCGGGCAACGAAGTAAGTCTCCCGTGATTTGACGGGCGCGTGTACGCTAAGCTAGCCTCAAAAGTCCGCCCGCACGTCGAGTGAAACATGCTGAAGGCGATCTCTACATACATCTACGTCAAGGAACGACTGCATCCGGGACTGCTCGACAAGCTTGTGAGCGGAGGCGCTCAAGCCATCGAAATCTTTGGCGCGCGCCAGCATCTAGATTACGCAAATCGCAAGCAACACGTGCGTGAAATCGCCGACTGGTTCCGCACCAGCGGTGTTCCACTGCATTCGGTGCATGCACCGCTCTATGCTGACTACGAATGGGGACGGGCCGGAGCGCCACCCATCAACATAGCCTCAACCGATCGTGCCGCGCGAATCGAAGCCATGGATGAAATCAAGCGAGCCATCGAGCTCGCGGAACAAATTCCCTTCCGCTTCCTGATTCAGCACATTGGCACGCCCAACGAATCCTACAATGAGCGCAAATTTGAAGCGGCGATGACGTCGGTCGAACACCTGCGTGCGTTTGCCAAGCCTCTGGGGGTGCGGGTGCTGCTGGAGAATATTCCGAACGATCTCTCGGTCCCCGATCGCCTTGTGGAATTCATCCGGACAGCGCATTTCGATGACGTGGGCGTTTGCTTCGATACCGGACACGCTCACATCATGAGCGATGTGCCCTCGGCGTTTGAAACCGTCAAGAAATACGTTTATTCCACGCATATCCATGACAACACCAAGGACCGCGACTCCCACCTTTGGCCCGGAGCCGGCACCATTGACTGGAAGCAAACATTGGAATTGTTAAGCAGCGCACCCCAAAAACCTCCGCTGCTGCTGGAAATTGAAGAGGACGCAAAGGTCAATCCCATCGAGAAGATGGGAGAGATTTTTGGGAACCTAGTACCGGCGTAGCTTGATTGAATCATTGAGTCATTGAGCGATTGAATCATTGAAGGGCACGTGCTCGATAGTTTTTCGATGATTCAATGATCCGATGATTCAATGATTTAATTTTTTGCAATGAATCCTGTCACTACAGTCTCTGAGATCGGCAAGCACGAGGGCGAATCGGTCACAATCCGTGGCTGGCTTTACAACCTGCGAGAGAGCGGAAAGCTGCTGTTCCCTATCTTCCGCGATGGAAGCGGCACCATCCAGGGTGTGGTGCCGAAGAACGCTGTCACGCCGGAAGTCTTCGATGCCGTGAAGGGGCTCACGCAGGAATCGAGCGTGATCGTCGAAGGCAAGGTGCGGGCCGACAAGCGTGCACCCGGTGGATACGAACTCGATGTTTCCAATGTACAAGTGGTCCAGCGAGTCCCAGATGACCAGCCGTTTCCAATCTCGCTGAAGGAGCACGGCGTAGATTTCCTGATGGACCACCGCCATCTTTGGGTCCGAACGCCGCGTCAGGCGGCGATTCTGCGGGTGCGCGCGGAAATCATCAAGGCTTGCAGAGATTTCTTCGACGATCGCGGATTCACGCTGACCGATCCGCCCATTCTTACGCCTGCTGCTTGCGAAGGCACAAGTACTCTGTTCCCAGTCGATTATTTTGACGATCAGGCCTACCTAACGCAATCCGGCCAGCTTTACATCGAGGCCACAGCGATGGCGTTGGGTAAGGTTTATTCTTTCGGTCCGACGTTTCGCGCCGAGAAATCCAAAACGCGGCGACACTTGACCGAGTTCTGGATGGTTGAGCCCGAAATAGCTTATGCGACACTCGACGATCTGATGGACTTGGCCGAAGGGCTGATCAGCTTCCTGGTGCAGCGGTGTCTCGAAAAGCGGCGTGCCGATTTACAAACAATTGGCCGCGATGTCGCAAAGCTCGAGAAAATCACCGCACCGTTTCCACGGATCACCTACGACGAAGCCGTCAAGATGCTGCAGGAAGGGCACGCGAAAGGCGCGCTCGAAACGAAATTTGAATGGGGTGGGGATTTGGGATCTCCTGACGAAACGTACCTCTCTGCACAATTTGAGAAGCCGGTTATGATTCATCGTTACCCAGCGCAGGCGAAGGCGTTCTATATGGAGCCTGATCCGCAGCGGCCCGAGCTAGCGCTGTGCGTGGATGTGCTGGCGCCGGAAGGCTACGGCGAAATTGTTGGCGGCTCGCAGCGCATGGCTTCTTATGATCTGCTACTAAAGCGCATTCACGAGCATGGATTACCGGAAGAGTCATTCAAGTGGTATCTGGACCTACGAAAGTATGGTGGTGTTCCGCACGGCGGCTTCGGCATGGGCGTGGAGCGGGCGGTGGCATGGGTGTGCGGTCTGGAGCACGTGAGGGAGACGATTCCGTTTGCGAGGACGCTGCACCGATTGTACCCATGAGAATTGAATCAGGAGAATTGAATGATTGAATCATCCGATCATTGAATCATTAGAACCCACAGCGCGATGGTTTGTTAATGATTCAATCCCCCGATGATTCAATGACTCAATCTTCATGACAGCCCATATCTCAACTGATAAGAGCATTAGTGCTCGGAAAATTCGCGTCATTGGTGTGCCTCTCGATCTTGGGCAGTCGCGCCGGGGTGTGGATATGGGGCCGTCGGCGGTGCGCGTTGCCGGTCTTGAGGCACGGCTGGAAGAATTAGGTCATGTTGTCGAAGATGCGGGCAACATCGCGGTTTCGATTCCCGAACAGAAAAAAGCCGGCGATCCCCACGCAAAATATTTAAAGGAAATCACCACGACGTGCACCAAGCATGCTGAGCTCGTGCTCAAGACATTAGAAGCAGGCAAAGTGCCGCTAGTCCTCGGAGGCGATCACTCGGTTGGAGCTGGCACCGTCTCCGGGGTCGCCGAATTTTACCGGAAGCAGAATCAGAAAATCGGACTGATCTGGATTGATGCGCACACCGATATCAACACTCCGGATAGTTCTCCGAGCGGCAACGTGCATGGGATGCCGCTGGCTGCGATCATGGGATTGGGGCCGTCGGAGCTTGGAAATATTTTCAATTTCTCGCCAAAAGTCTCGCCGGAGAATTGCGTGCTGGTCGGCGTGCGCGATATTGATGCCATCGAAAAAGAAAACGTGCGGCGCGCCGGGATTGACGTGTTCACCATGCGCGATATTGACGAGCGAGGCATGCGCACCGTCATGGAAGAGGCGCTGCGCATTGCCGGAAGGGGCACCGCCGGCTATCACGTCTCGCTCGATATGGATTGGGTTGATCCCGAAGATGCACCCGGCGTGGGCACACCAGTTCGCGGTGGCGCAACTTATCGCGAGGCCCACCTTGCCATGGAGATCATTGCCGATCATGGCCGCATGCTGAGCTTCGAGATCGTGGAAGTGAATCCAGTGATTGACGAGCACAACCGAACAGCAGACCTGGCGGTTGAGTTGGCTCTGTCCGCGTTTGGCAAGAAAATCTTGTAGTCCACCATCCACCCTACCCCCCCTGTCATTCCTGCTTGTAGCTAGACAGCAAACAGCAGCTTCCTCGTTGTCTCGCCAAGCTCGACGCCTCGGAATGACAAGCATTGGGATGGGACCGTGTTAGAAATCATCCCCTATAATGTTTGCTCCGCTGACCACCATCTCTCGGCGTGCTCGGCGGTGATTAGCCTGTATGCTCCGTCCCGATTACAAGGAATTTTCGCGTCTCGCCCGTGATTGCACGCTCGTGCCGGTGGTTAAATCCGTCATGGCGGACCTGCTCACGCCGGTTTCGGCGTTTCTGGCAATTGCGCGCGGCGAGGAGAATGCATTCCTGCTCGAATCAGTTGAGCGCGGCGAACAGATCGGGCGATACACATTTCTGGGCGCGCGTCCCTACATGCAACTGCGGGCGCGCGGCGCTGAGATCAGCATCGAGCGCGGCAAGAAACGCGAACGCCGGGAAGGGAGCGTTTTTCAAGTTGCCAAAGAACTGCTGATGCAACACAAGCCGGCGACTGTGCCCGGGTTGCCCCCGTTTACAGCGGGCGCCGTTGGTTTTTGTTCTTATGACATTGTTCGCCAACTAGAGAACATCGGCGACGACACTGATGACGATCTGCAACTTCCCGACTGCGTATTAATATTCTTCGACCGGCTGCTGGCGTTCGATCACCTGCACCATCAGATTCACATCATGGCTGCTGCCGATGTATCCAGCGAGAGTCCGCGTAAAGCTTACGACCGCGCCGTTGCCGATATCGCGGTCCTGGAAAAAAAATTAGCAGCTGGTCTGCGGCCCAGGGAATGGCAGAAAGTTCCTGGCAGACGGCGCGGAAAACTAAGTGTGAAATCGGTAACTCCGCGCAACAAATACGAACATTCCGTCAGGGCCGCGAAAGAATACATCGCTGCGGGAGATATTTTTCAGGTGGTGCTTTCGCAACGTTTAGATTTCACGCCGCAGGTGCCGCCATTCAGCATTTATCGTGCCCTGCGTGCCGTGAACCCTTCGCCGTATATGTACTTCCTGAAAATGGGCGACACGCATGTGCTGGGCTCGTCGCCGGAGATGCTGGTGCGCGTGACCGGCCGCAAGTTGGAATATCGTCCGATCGCAGGAACGCATCCGCGCGGCAAAGACGAAGCCGAGGATGCGCGGCTGGAAGAGAAAATGTTGACCGACGAGAAGGAACGCGCTGAGCATGTGATGCTCGTTGATCTCGGCCGCAATGATCTCGGCAGAGTGAGCGAGTACGGATCGGTGAAAGTGAAAGATCTGATGTATGTGGAACGTTACTCGCATGTCATGCACATTGTTTCCGCTCTAGAAGGCAGGCTGCGGCCAGAGCTGCATGCGCTCGATGCATTTGCGGCATGCTTTCCGGCTGGGACGTTAAGTGGCGCCCCGAAAGTTCGTGCCATGCAGATCATTGAAGAGCTGGAGCCCACACGGCGCGGAGTGTACGGTGGCTCAGTCCTCTATGCGGACTTCGCGGGAAACCTTGATTCCTGCATCGCGATTCGAACCATGCTAATGAAGGGCAAGAAAGCGTATTTGCAGGCGGGCGCCGGGATCGTAGCCGATTCCGATCCGACGACGGAATATGAGGAAAGCATGAACAAGGCGCGGGCGGTGCTGAGGGCAGTGGAAACGGCAAGGGGAGGGATGCGTTGATGGATTTGAAGCGAGTGTATCTGTCATTAGGGTTCTTGATCTGCGCGTTCACGGGATTACGCGCACAGTCACAACAGACTTCACTGGTCCTTACCCGCGACAATAGCACGATCGCGCTCGAAGGTTATTCTCCTAACATCGTCCGAGTGACTTTGAGCCTCGAGAAAGACCAAGCCACTGCCGCTTCGGGTTTTGGATTCATCGCGCATCCTTCGTCAGCGGGATGGGCTCACCAGCAGACTGATGCTGCCGACGTTTACCGGTCATCTCGCATGGTCGTCACCGTGGATGTAAATCGGCCAGGCCACCCTTCGCTCACTGAGCGTGACATCGGGAAGTTCTTCAACGGCTCAGCGCCGCCCGCGCACATCACGATCACAACGCCGGAAGGAAAGAAGCTGCTGGAGATGACTGGCTGGGCCATGTCGGTGCCGAACTATAAAGATGGGAATGCATTTATTGAGCACGACCGTCGTCCGTCGGACCAGCCTTTCTTCCAGGTCGGTGCGACCTTTGTTTCACCGGATGACGAGCACTATTACGGGCTTGGCCAGAACCAGGAAGGCTTTCTCGACCATCGCGGTCGCACCGTCGAGTGCTGGCATAACTACACCGCTACCGGAGCGCCGAGCATCTGCGTGCCGTTTGTTGTGACCAACAAAGGCTATGGGTTGATTTGGGACAATCCCTCAAAAACGACGATCCAGCCTGGCTTCAACGAGCAGACGAATTGGATTTCACAGGTGGGGAACCGGGTTTCATTCTTTGTCATCGCCGGAGAAAACACCGATGAAATTTACTCCGGCTATCGCTTGCTTACCGGTGCAACTCCAATGCTGCCGAAAGCGGCTTATGGATTCGTGCAGTGCAAGCAGCGCTACATCACGCAGGAAGAAATGCTCAACGTGGCCAAAGGATATCGCGAGCGTCATTTGCCGGCGGATGTCCTGGTGCTCGACTGGTTCTATTACGACACCATGGGCCAGTTGGATTTCGTCCCTGACAGGTTGCCCGACCCAACTGCCATGAACAAGCAGCTGCACGACATGGGATTTCAAACCATGATCAGCGTGTGGCCGCGGTTCACGAAAAAATCCCGCTACTACGATTTCATCCTGAAAAAGGGCTGGTTCGAGCACCTCGCCGACGGAACACCAACCAACGGCCTGCCCTATGACCGGGCCGGCTCTGACATTGATACGAGCAATCCTGACGCGGCGCGCTGGTACTGGGACGTGATTCGCGACAACATTCTCAGTAAGGGATTTGATTCACTCTGGATGGACGAAACCGAACCCGACCTTCCGCCGAATGGCAGTTATTTTTCAGTCGGGCCTGGCACTCGATATTTCAACATTTACCCGCTAGTGCATACCGGTGCGATTTACGACGGCTTCCGCCGGGATATTAAGAACCGAGCGTTGATTCTGTCGCGAGACGCTTATCTCGGCTCGCAACGGAACGGCACCATGGTCTGGTCGTCGGATATTTATCCGACATGGGATGCCTTCAGGCGGCAGATTCCTACCGGCCTCGACTTCACCGCGTCCGGGATGGCCTATTGGACGAACGATGTCGGCGGATGGCAGTATCTGCCCGCTGAACATCATCCTGCACACCCGCCGCTGCTTGACCCAACCGATGCCCGCGAAAACGTCGGCGGGTATGACGATTATCCGGAGCTCTACACGCGCTGGTTTGAGTACGGGGCATTTTTGCCGATCATGCGCACCCACGGCAGCCGCAAGTACAACGAGGTCTGGTCTTACGGCAAACAGGCCGAGCCTATTCTGGAAAAGTATTTGAAGCTGCGCTATCAGCTCATGCCGTACATTTATTCCCTCGGATATAAGACGTATCAGACCGGATCGCCATTCATGCGTGCGCTGTTCATGGATTTTCCAAATGACCCAGCGGTGGCCGATGTACGCGATGAATACATGTTTGGTCCCTCGTTTCTGGTAGCTCCGGCAACCGAGCAGGGTGCCACCACCCGTAACGTCTATCTGCCTGCGGGCGTTGATTGGTACAACTACTGGACCAATGAACGCGTCCACGGCGGTCAGACCATGAAAGTTGATGCGCCGATTGACGTTTTGCCGCTGTTTGTCAGAGCCGGCGCGATTGTGCCCTTGGGCTCCGCTATCGAGAACACGACGCAAGAGCAGAAGATCGAGAAGGTGCGAGTTTATCCCGGGGCAGATGGGGAGTTCACCCTCTACTCGGACGACGGAAAGACGTATGCGTACGAGAAGGGTGACTTCAAGACGACCCGCCTGCACTGGAATGACGCGGCACAGAAGCTAAATCATGAAGGCGCTCAGGCCTGGTCGGAGCCGGATTCGCAAATTGTGCAAATCGTAACGCCTTAGGTCCATGCAAAACGAGACATCTCGCATCGAGGCTTTCTCAGATGGCGTATTCGCCATTGCAATCACGCTTCTCATCCTCGATGTTCACGTGCCAACCATCGCCCAGGGAAGTTTAAGCGCCGCTCTCGTTCGTCAGTGGCCTACCTATGTTGCATATCTAATTAGTTTTGCGTTCATCGGGATCATGTGGGTCAACCACCACCGGCTGTTTAACCACATTCGGCGGTCAGACAACGGCCTGATGTTCCTGAACCTACTGCTTCTTCTGGGAGTGAGCGTGGTGCCGTTCCCCACTGCCCTTCTTGCCGCTCACTACTATTCCGGTGGCCGAACCATTGCGGCGGCGGTTTTTAATGGCACCTATGTTGTGATCGCAGTTTTCTTCAATGTGCTTTGGCGTCATGTAGTTAGAGGCGGCCTGCTGGATGCGTCAACGCAGGAATCGGCGGCAGGCATTAGCCGTCAGTATTCGATTGGTCCGATCTCCTATCTGATCTGTTTCGGACTCACCTGGATCAGTGTTCCTGCCAGCCTGACAGTGAACATTGCTCTGGCTGTATTCTTCGCCATCCCGCCGAAACTTCAAAAAGAAAACACACGGCGACGATGCGGAGTGCAACGAAATAGTTGCATTTCTTGATGACCCAGAGGTAAGATGAATCCCGGACACGCCGTAAGCGTCCGGTTCTGTGTTAAACCGCCCATTTCTTCCCGGGTTCGAAACTAACGAGTTGTCTCGCAATCGAGGTAAGCAGTTCCGCCTCTGACCAGCTTTGGAGAGACTCTTATGTCTTGGTATGCGTACTGCCTGACTGAACAACGACATCTCAACAATGGAATACGGACGCGTAGGCCATTCGTTCTCGACGGAATTCAGGGCGTAAACAACGCGACAGTGCTCAGTTACCCGAGCGGCGATTTCGCGGTCATCGTTAGCGAATTTGATCGCGCCACCACGACTATCGATGAGAAGCACGTCCTCGATCACGCGAGGGTCGTCAGTGTTTGCTTCCGTCAGGGTACGGTGCTGCCGTTCCGTTTCGGAACGATTTTCGACAGCGATGACTGTTTGCGGCAAGCTGTGCGCACCAATCGCCGTGCGTTCGGCGAGAGCGTTGCCCGCTTGAAGGGCAAGGCCGAAATGCATGTGAAATTGCTGGTGCGGGATGGGTCGCTCCGCCAGTTGCAGGACGTTTTGGTTCCGGACACAGTTGGCGGCGAGTACCTCTCCAAATTGAGAGAGAAGGCCATGGCCGATCGGGAGCGTCAAACCAAGGCCAAGGCGATTTCCGTGCAGGTGCACCGGCTGTTTAATCCGCTGGAAGAAGAAATCAGTTGTAAGCGGGTTGATACCGACGGAATGATGATTGACATTGCCCACCTGATTGATTCCAAATCCATCGAAAAATATCAAAATCGTTACGCCAGTGCCGCCAAGCAGCTTAAGAACTGTGAAATGTCAGTGAGCGGCCCGTGGCCCCCGTATCACTTCATGCCGGGTAAGTTGAAGACGGTAGCGTAGGCTCGCCTTCGCGATCAAGTCAGACCTTTGAATCTGCGGCCGGCGTTCTTGAATGTCCGCAGCGCGCCCGCATTCCTTCCCGGAACCTCTCCCGCTCCTCTGGAGTCATGGCATCCCAGCGTTCTCTCATCCGGTGACGCCAGTATCCGCGGTGTCCCCCAAACCAGGCGCGCGGGCCTCCAAAAAGAAGCCAGCTAAGTCCGAGCAATCCCAGGGCCTGCCAATACGTTATGGGATGCAATCCAAACGCCGCCGGCATCAACCAGTTCCATAGGTGCAATACCGCTTGCCCGAACCCTAGCACGACGATGATTCCCACAATCAGCACAAACACCAGCATTTGAACCACTCTCTGGACTCTCATTTCATTTCTCCTCGTTAAACTCTTCGTAGATATCGCGCAGATGCCGCCTCAGGTGCAACACCGCATATCGCTTATGTGACAGCAGCGTGTTGATACTAGTTCCGGTCTCCCCTGCAATCTCGGCGAACGTGCGGCCCTCGATCTCGTTGGCGATAAATACTTCACGTTGCTCCGGAGGCAGTTCCGCCAAAGCTTCTCCGATCTCGTCCATCAGGACGCCTCGCACGAAGGCGTCCTCTGGGCCGGCATCGGACGAGGGAAGCAGGTCTTCCAGTGAAGGCGTATCCTCCGCATCTGCTCTGACGACAAAGCTGCTCGCTTCCGGTTTCTGCTTGCGAAAACGGTCAATGATGCGGTTTCTTGCAACTCGAAACAGCCACGCGCCAACCTGCTCAATCGGCTTCGTGAGTCTGTAGGCCGCAACCAGCTCATAGAAGACGTCCTGCAGGATGTCCTCGGCGTCGCTGGGATCAGGCACACGGCTGCGAATGAAATTGCGCAAGCGCCTGCGCTGCTGCTCGACCGCTTCCGAGATGCGCCGGTCTTGATCGCCGGTCATTCGATCGATGGCCTCGATGCTCAATTCCGCGTCCATCTACGGGAGAAGACGTTTGGAACGAAGAAATATTGTAAGGAAATTGAGTTGTGGCCGAACTATGCGCCGCGAGCGATCGTAGTAGCCGCAAGCCAGGAGATAGCCAGGCCAGCAAGAGCTGCAATGGCTGAGCCCAGAAGCAGAACACGCCGGGCATGCGCCGTCGCAATATCAATGTCGGCCAAGGGATAGGCAAGCCGGACCGCGCCGCCCGACACTGGCACGGCTACATAGAGCACCGCAACGCCAAAATCATTCCGCTTGCGGGTCACGACGCTGGTTTCTCCCCGCAGTGCCGCCACAAATTCGGGGTGCCGGGCTTCGTTCTCAAGCGCTGAAAGCTGGACTTCGGAATCCGCTACTACCCTGCCGTTTGTGTCAACGACGGTAGCGCGTGCGCCCGCCAGTTGGCCTTCCTGCGCGGCCAGGTCTCCGATCTTGTGCTCGTGATCAGCATTAACGCGGACAGCAAACATTTGCGCCTTCTGCGTCAGATTACGAGTGATTTCCACGCGAAGGACATCTTCCCAATAACGATGGACGTTATAACCAATGCCAACCGCAGCCGCAGCGATCATCGCCAGAAATGCCCCAAACAGGATAAGGAAAGCCGTCAGCCGGCCTGCCTTCTTGCCCGTGGCTGCATCGAGCTTACTTTCCATTTGTGGTCAATGCCAGCGAGAGTAACGCCTTCTGTTCAACATCGTGGGCTTTTGCAGAGCCTGTGGCAGGACTGGGACTGGCCGACCGCTTGACCGACAAAACCGGATGATCGCCGGCAAGATGCCGCAAACGCGGAAGCATGTAATTGAGCGCGCCCATATTGGCCGGTTCCTCTTGTACCCACACGATTTCCGCATTCGGGTATCGCGAGAGTTCAGCCGCGAGTTCCGCCTCCGGGAATGGATACATCTGCTCGACGAAGGCAATAGCGACATCGGAGATTTTCTTCTTCTTGCGTTCCATGCGGAGTTCATGGCCGATCTTTCCGGTGCAGAGCAGAATTCGACGAGCTTCATGTATTTCTGCCTCGGGACGCACACGAAGAAAGCTTCCGCTTGAGAATTGTTCGATCGAAGACGACGCTTCGGGATGGCGAAGCATGCTCTTAGGCGTAAACACTACCAGCGGCTTGCGCCACGGGCGCAATGCCTGCCTCCGCAGTAGATGGAAATACTGCGCCGCGGTCGAAGGCTGGCAAACCTGGAAATTGTCCACCGCTGCGAGCTGCAGAAAGCGCTCAATGCGTGCGCTGGAATGCTCAGGACCCTGGCCTTCATATCCGTGCGGTAGCAGCAATACCAAGCCGGAGAGCAGGTCCCATTTCGCTTCGCCGGCAACAATGAATTGATCGATGATGGCTTGCGCTACATTTGCGAAGTCGCCGAACTGTGCTTCCCATAAAACCAGAGTCTCTGGATAGTCTCGGCTGTAGCCATATTCAAACCCCAACACCCCAGATTCCGAGAGCGTGGAATTGTAAATCTGGCAGCGGGCCTGGTTCTCCGAGATGTGCTCAAGCGGAACGAATTCCTGTTCGTTCTCAATATCGAGAAGGACTGAGTGGCGCTGGTTGAATGTGCCCCGGCGGCTGTCCTGCCCGGTCAGGCGCACTGGAATTCCCGCCTTGACCAGACTGGCAAAGGCCAACGCCTCTGCCATGCCGTAGTCAACCGGCCGTTTGCCGGTGCCCATCTCTGCGCGTTGCTCAAGCAGCTTGCCAACTTTTGGGTGAATGTGAAAACTCGCCGGAAAGGTTGTAAGCCGCTGGGTGAGCTGCGCCAATTCTTCTGGCGGCACCGCGGTTTCCACTTCGTACTGCGATTTATGCCGGCCGCCTTTGTACTTGTCCCAGTAGTTTGGAAGTTGTCGCAGGCTAGGCTTTTTTCTGATCGATCCCACGCGTTTTTGCGCCGCTTCTAATTCGGCCTTAATGGAGTCAACCCGGACCTTCGCGTCCTGCAGGTCGTTATCTTCGGCATAGATCTCCCACAGCGGCGGATGCTCTTTGATGGCCTTGTAGATCAGCGGCTGCGTGATCGTCGGATCGTCCACTTCGCTGTGACCGTGCCGACGATAACCGATCAGATCCACGACCACATCATTGGAAAACGTATAGCGATAATCCAACGCCAGTCGGCCGACTCGGATGACGGCATCAACATCTTCCGCATTCACGTGGAAAATCGGCACATCCTGGCGGCGAGCAAGCTGAGCTGCAAAGCGGGAAGAATGTAACTCGCGCGGGGTGGTGGTAAATCCGATCAAGTTATTGACGATCACATGCACGGTGCCGCCCACCGTGTACGCGGGGATATCCGCAAGGTTCAGGGTCTCGGCAAAGACGCCCTGGCCTGCGAATGCGCCATCGCCGTGCACGAGCAAGGGAAGAAATTGTTTGCTCCCGCCTTCACCCGCGCGATCCTGTTTGGCGCGAGTACGGCCGACAGTCACGGGATCAACCGCTTCCAGGTGACTCGGATTCGAAACCAGATGAATATGAATTTTTGCGCCGCTGCGCGTGGTGTATTCGCCGGTAGCACCCATGTGATATTTCACATCGCCGCCGCCGAGCACGCTGCGCGGATCCACGTCTTCAAATCCGGCAAAGACTTCTTCGGGTGCTCGCTTGGCAATGTGTGCCACCACGTTCAGGCGTCCGCGGTGACTCATCCCTATTACGAGCTCAACTGCGCCGTACTGCCCCGCGCCCTCGAGAATTTCATCTAGCAGCGGTATTAGGGCGGTGACACCCTCGAGTGAAAACCGTTTTGTGCCGAGATAGCGTTGCTGCAATACGAGTTCGAACAGGTCCGCGCGAATGAGCTGATCGAGTGCGCGTTCCTGGTCAACCGGCGCGGGCCCTCCCTCGAGCCGTTCCTGAATCCAGCGACGGCGCTCCGGATCAGGAATGTGCATGAACTCGGCGCCGATGGTGCCGCAATAAGCGTTGCGGGCCTCCTGGGCAAATTCGCTTTCAATTTGCAGCTCCGGATGCGGCACGGGTGCAAGAAAACCCAAGGGATCGAGATCGGCTTCCAGATACCCCCAATGGCGGAAGGCGTCGAACACGCGTTCGCGTTCCCCTTGGAGCGCAGGTGCTTCCATGAGCGCGGTGCTACCGGAGTTGCCGGACTTGGTTGGTCGGGAAGGCATAGCTTAGATGTCCAAACTCAGACATCTAGAATAAAGGATGCGGCGGCCAGTGAGGGTGATTCGGAAGTAACTTTGGTATGAGATCAAAATCCCCACTCTGCCTCCAAGAACGGGCGACAAGGGTGGGGCACCCAAAAGTAGTGTCGACGGTCAGTGAGGGTGGCTGAAGTGGAATGTGTCGAACAGATCGTCGATAGCGGGACTGTTCAACGGCACATAGGGATCGCTGGCTGAGGTAATTGGGTTCGGGTCGTTGTCGCGGCTGCGGTTCGTGAGTGCTCCGAGGTTCCAGTTGCGCTCAATGAACTTGGTGAGCGAAACATGGTCGGAGTAGCTGTGGCTCACGTGTCCGCCCTGAGTGAATGGGGAGACGATGATCAGGGGAATCCGCGTTCCGTCTCCAAAGAAGTCGAGAGGTTGTACATAGCCGGAGTCATAGTATCCGCCCCCTTCGTCGAAGGTGACGAAGATCGCAGTGCTCTTCCAAGTTTCAGGACTGGACTGGATGGCATCAACAACCTTCTTGGTGAAGCCTTCGAAAATATCCAACTTCGAAGACGCGGGATGTCCGTCAGTCGGCCAACCTGGCTTGATGATTGAGACCGCCGGCAGGTTTCCAGCCTTCACATCTGCGTAAAAGTTCGACAAGTCCTGAATGTGAGTTGTGCGCAACGTCGCATCCGTCATGATTCGGGTCTCGTACTGAAACGGATTGCAAATGTTGCAGTAGGTGTCGAGCACGCTGCCCGGGATTAGTGACGTCCTGGTTCCATCCGTCGCCGTAGTACTTGAACGAGACGCCTTTATCCAGCAGCGCGTCGCCAATGCTACGTACCGACGTGGGAGGAATTGTGAACGGCGAAGTCGCAAGGCTAATGGGATTACCGTTGGCGTCGTAGCCCGGGTTGTAGTTGTTAAGCAGGTAGTAGTGGCCGGCCTCGCAGTTGGCATTGATTGGGGGCGACAAGGATTGCAAATAGCTCATGACTTCAGACGCCCCAGGCTGCCCAGGAGTGCCGCAATCGCTGTAGCTGCCGCCACCTGAGCCACCCGAACCGCCGTAACCGTCGGAGGTATACCAGTTGTTGGTCCCAGGTTGCGGATCTGGATTCTCGATTTCATGCGACGGCGGAGTCAGCGCGTTTCCATTTCCATCGCTATAAAAGATTCCGTCCGCAAAACCGAACAAAATGTGATTCAGCCCAGTCCCACCTTGTCCTGCCTGATGGAAGTTGTCGCTAAGGGTGTACTTATCGGCAAGGAATTTCAGGTAACGAGCATCGCCGTGTTGGACGTTGTAGAACTCCATCGCGGTTGAGCCCTCGCCGGTCGAAAGAAAGCTGGTCGGTGGAGAAGTTGAGCCACTCGATCCGTCGCTCCCCGCGCCAATGGTGACTTCCACCCACGGGAACAGATCAGACAGGCAGCCGCTCGGATTGCTGGCCGTGGCATAGCTGGCGCTGCAATCGAGCTGTTGCCACATCTGATAGAAGCGATGTACCGGGCTGTTGGCGTAATCATCGTACTTCACCCCCGGAGTGAGCTGGAACGCGCCAGATCCGAGATTGTTGACGTTGGGGATGCGGGTATCAATGTCCACATACGCGTTCAAGCCCGTGCCGCCCGTAGTCAGAAATTTGTAATAGTTTTCCGGCAACGCGAACGGCTCAATCTGTTTTGCTTGCGCCACACTCGAGAAATACGGAGTCTTCGGGCCGCCAGCAACGACAGGAGGAATGTTGGCGTAAAGTGCTTTGCTTCCGGGACTGAGAGAGTAGGTAGTGGTATCGGACGCGCTGTATTGGTTCGAGAGCCAGTAGTTGGGGCCGGGTTTGCCGTCAGCGGTGACAATTCCCTTCGACAGCAGATTGGACACCGTTTCGCCGTGCTTCGGAACGTAGGTAGCGAACACGTGGTCGAAGCTGCGATTCTCGCCAAGGATAATGATCACGTGCTGAATAGGTGAACCGCCGGTTTTCTTTGGGCTTTCAGCATTCAGAGAAGTAGGAAGTAGCGGGTTGAAGACCGTCGAAAAGAGTGCCGCCGCCAAGCCGACATTCTTCGTACCGGTTTTGAAAAGAGTGCGAAGCTGCATGTATCCTCCGGGCTGATTTATGGAGCGCCGCCGCGATGGGAACAGAAGTCCCTTATCTTTTCCCCGGATTGCAGCTTACTCAGCGACTGTGAAGGAAAGATGAAATGAACTTTGAAGGATGTTTAAATTCCGGAATAGGTAAATAAGGAAAGTACAAGATCACTGTAGAAAAACCACCAGCAATCGTCCATCGGAATGATAGCCGCCGCCGCTGGCATTCTTAGCGTCCTGCACCGGATTGGCCGGAAGATAGTACGTCATGTTCTTGATCTTGCCTGATTTTTGCAGCCCCTGAGCAATGTTTTCGCGCTCGAGGTCAACTTCGGGCTCAATCTTGTGGGTCAGGTGTCCACTGCGCACGTCCTTTTCGAATCCGATGTCGTGTGTTCCAGCGCCAACGAAAACTGTTTCGCCATTCCAGGTGAAAGGCGCTTTCCACATACGAAAGTGATGGCGGCTGGCGACCACAGAGAATGCCTGTGCCTGCTCGTAACCGAAATGCTTCTTTGCTGTCCACGTCGGCCAGGTGCCAGTCCGCAGCATCGAGCGCGGCTTTTGCGCGTTCCTCGCTTCCGACGATGACGAAATTCACCATGTCCCCGGGATTGCCGAGATGATCGTGCACGCGACGGGGAAGATCGTCGATGTTCTTGCGAAGTTCGGCATCCAGAATGACGGTCGGAACTTTCAGTCCAGAAGACGACGCGGGCGCGGTGCCGGTTGTCGCGCTTGAGCTGACCGCATTCGAGGCTTCAGAACTGTTTGTTGGAGACGACTTCCCAAATTGTCCCTGCATCCAGACCTTGGCTGCAGAAGAAAGCTGATCTTTCATGCCTGCTCGCGGGCCGCTTTGCTCGGCGGAACGCTGAGCATGAGCGATCTTCACTTTCACAACGAACGAACAGTCAGATTTGCCAGCCTCGTTTACGCCGAGCAACAAGTGTCCTGCGACGTCCGCATGCAAGTCGCGGCTACTGCCCACGAGCATCGGCGCACCGCTTTCGCTGGTGCGGGCAATGAGAGTGCCTGCGGGTGCTTCGCCCAAAGGAAGTTTGTCGGAAGAAGGCGAAGCTGTTCCGGCGCTGCCGCAATTTTCCGAGCCCGGTTTCGCCTCGGCGCTGATGGACAGACTGTCTCCCGCTATCAAGTCGGTTCCAGTGTCAGTCCAAACCTGCGCACCCGAAATGGTGAATGAGAGTTCCGAAGGAACCTGAGAATTGCTCTGCCCAAATGATGACGCGTTCAGAAGGGGCAATATTAAGAGCGGGGAAACCCAGCGAATGAAGTTAGGCACAACATCCTCCGGACGTTCATGGAAGCGCACCCATTATGCCAAAAAACAATTCGCCCTGGAGATAGACCAGGGCGAACCGGTATTCAGTTCGGCCTTTACGGCCAGCGTTTAGCGCTGTCTTCCCATCCCGCGGCGCGGGCGGTCGGTTGCACTGCGGCAACCTGTGGCTGGGGGATGCGAATCGGTTGCTGCGGCGCAGTTGTGGCAGTGGCGAGCGTCGGCTTCGCGGTTGTGGCGTCAGAACCGGCCTCTTTGTCATCTGAAAGCAGAGGTGCGGCGACGCGCAAGGCCTCGACCTCTTTTTCCAGCCGTGAAAGTTCCAGTTCTTTCTGCCTTAGGACCTCATAAACATTCTTCATACTTTGGCACCTGTAGGAGAACACGAATCGAGAAGCTGTTGATCGAACTTTATGCAGCGCCAAAGATTTTGTCAAGAAAAAGAAGCGTGGAGGGGTGATAAATGGCCTTTGTTGGCAAGGACCTACGCCAAACGTGCGGGGAAAATGGTGTACTCTCACCTTCATGAGATCCGCATTCCTGCTTCTGTTGTCTTGCGCTTTGGTCCGGCCGGCACCGCTTGGCGCCCAATCAGTCCCTGCTGCCGCGCCCGAGGACTACTCCGGTATGTACTCATTTCTGCGTGACGGAGAGTTCGTCCAAATCACGGTTGAGGACAAGGGACGGGTAACCGGCTTCATCTCGCGGTTTGGAGACTCCGAAAGCGATAAGGGCGTTTTCATGAATCAGTTCTTCAAGTCGGGCAAGCTGGATGCGGACAAGCTTACCTTCACAACCGACAGCGTCCACGGCGTCTGGTTCGAATTCTCCGGAACCGCTGCCCGCGGTCCAGGCAAGGGGCCTGATGAGGAAGCTTATTACCTTTTGCGCGGAACATTGACCCGCTTCAGCACCGACGCGGAAAAGAAGACTACTTCGCAGGCGCGAACGGTTGAGCTGAAGTCTTTCCCGCGAGACGCGACGAACTGAGCCGTTCCTCGGTGCGATCTGCATTGTGAAACTCTGTGTTCCTCCGCTGGTTTCAACGCTTCCTTTGCGAACTTTGTGTTCTTTGCGGTTACAGCCTTTGATTTTCTATGATTAAACTCGCGAAGAGCTCTTTGCGTTTGACTCTCGCTATCTGCGAAACTGAATCTTGACCTCCGAAACTCCTAACTTCTCTTTTCTTCCGGTGATGTCGGCTATTGCCCGCGAAGCCGGCGCTCTGCTGATGGAGTACTTCGATCAGAACATCAAGATCGAATACAAAGGCGAAGCCGACTTGGTTACGGCTGCGGATAGCAAGTCGGAGACCCTGATTCGCGACCGCATCCGCGCACAATGGCCCGATCACGACGTTCTGGG
>WNFY01000948.1_pt1 | contig 47196 bp, 39 predicted proteins | sample 5400091 | NCBI WGS metagenome assembly WNFY01 (sample SAMN13153364, study PRJNA577476) | soil metagenome | isolation source: 60 cm soil or saprolite under grassland replicate 1 | place: USA:California | collected 2016-06-15
CGGGCCGTGATCGTCCACCACCAAGTGCTTGGCTATGTGCTCGTCGCCCGCTCACCCCACACCATCTATTTTGCGCTTGGGAGCCTGCTGCACATGCTCATTCCCGGGGTGATCGTCGCCCTGGTCCTGGCAGGGCTGGCGATCTGGTTGCTGGTACGCCAGGCGATGCGTCCCCTGGCGCGCCTGGCGACGACTGCCGCTGACATCGCCGCCGCTCAAGATCATTCCCGCCGTCTCTCACCACAAGGACCGTCAGACGAAATCAACCGCCTGGGGCACACGATTAACGGCATGCTCCAGGCCCTGGAGGACGCGTACCAGCAGGTGCAGAAGGTCAACGATCTCCAGCGCCACTTCCTGATCGACGTTTCCCACGAGCTGCGTGCCCCCTTGACGATCATGCTTTCCTCCCTTGACCTGATCAGGAGAGTAGGAGCGGCCGACCCGGACTTCCAGGCGCATTCCCTGGAGCGGATGCGCCTGGAAGCCGAACGCATGGCGCGCATGGTGGCGCAACTGCTCATCCTCGCACGCTCCGATGCCGCTGTTGCGGCAGCCCACGAACCCGTGCTGTTGGGGGATATCGTGGTCGAGATCTGCCGCCAGAGACCTCCGACCGGCAGCGAACTCATTCTGGAGTGCCGGGGTATGGAGTTTCTGGAGGGTGCGCTCGTCTGGGGCAACCCGGACTACCTGAGACAGCTCTTTCTGATCCTGCTGGACAACGCCTTCAAATACACTCCTGCAGGCGGGAGAGTAGAGGTGATTGGGAGCCTGGATGAGCAGATGGTGTCTATCACTGTGGCTGATACCGGCATTGGCATTCGCCCAGGCGATTTGCCCAAAATTTTTGACCGCTTTTACCGGGCTGAAAACGCTCGCTCTCAACCTGGTGCGGGCTTAGGACTTGCGATTGCCCAGCGCATCGTCGAGCAGCATGGCGGGAAGATCCATGTTGAGAGCAAGCCTAGCCAGTGCAGCCGCTTTACGGTCTCCTTACCGTTGCTCGAGTAGGGGAGATGGCCGTCGAAATCTCTCCTCAACACAGTAGGTCATTGGAACGGGTTGAAATTGAGCGTCGTCTTCTATTGTTCTTTCATACAGTGAGGACTCCTCCCTCCCCAAAAGCAGGTGAACCAGTTTAACATCAGGAGACTATAAAGAAATAGGAGAAGGAGAGACGGTGTGAATCACAATGGAGTGACCCCTAACTACCAGACCACATGCGAAGTCAACATCTTACCTCTTGAAAGTCAGCCATTTCAAATTCGAGGGGAGGCACATACCCAAGACTGGAATGGAGGCGCTTGGTGTTCTACACGTCCTCGATGACTTGACCAATCTTGGTGGATGCCTCTTCAAAGGGGTGAGACTGTTTCAGCTAGACCTCCTCTTGTTTCAACGTTTTGAAACAGGACTCAGCTTTGGCAGTGTCGTAGGCAGTGCCTTTGGCTGACATACTGATGTGAACGCCCACCCTCACCAAGCGTTCGGTGTAGGCATACCTGGCATAGTGCACTCCGCGATCCGAATGGTGACTGAGTCCTGCTTTCACCTCACGGGTCGCTAGCGCCTCTTCCAAGGCACCCAGAGCCAAATGGGTCTCAATGCGCGTCGACACCTTCCATCCAATACACCGACGCGCATAGGCATCTAGGATCGTGGCCAGGTAGACAAACTCACTTCTCAAGCGGATGTAGGTGAGATCGGCCACCCAGATCACATTCGGAGCAGCAGGCGTTCGGCCCTTGACCAGATTCGGATAGTTCGGGAAGGGATGATGTGAGTCAGTCGTCTGCGCACAATGCCGTTTCAAATGGCAGAGCAAGGACTCTTCCCGCATGATGCGCAGCACCCGCTTATGGTTCACCTTCCATCCATCTCGCTGTAAGGCATGGGTCACTCGACGAGAGCCATAGCCGGCACAGTCCAGGATGAGTTGCTCTAGCGCAGCTCGCACTGCACCCTCTTCAGCCCGCTTCGATGCATCGACTGTGACGTGGTGCCTGTCATAGAACCAGGCTCGGTTGACCTGCAACAGCTCACAGAGATGACGGATGGAAATGGGCAGCTGCTCCTGACATGCCTGCTCGATTACCGCATGTCGCTGTTGAAGGGGAGCTTGCCCAAGGCTTTTTTTAGCCGTGCGTTCTCCACAGCTACGTGTCCACACAAGCGTTCCAACTCCGCAATTTTTGCTTCTGCTGATGGAGCCTCCGAAGAGGCTTTCGACACAAAGGCCTCTTCTCCACGCTGATCATACGCATTCCTCCAGCGTGAAACCACGCTAGAAGCCAGATGATGCTCGCGGCAAATCTGAGCCGGGCGCTTTTCTCCACTTGCCACCTGTCGGACAATCGTCAGCTTCCATTCTCTGCTGTGAACTCTTCCGCTCATCGGTTTTCTCCTTCGGTCTCTTCTTCCTACCAGTCTCCCATAGTTTTGACTCGATGTGCGGTCTGGTCACTTGGGGTCACTCCAGTACAGCGCTTCCCACTTATGCCAAGGATCATCAGCGAAGAGCTGATCTTGTTGCAGAGGTGGAAAACACTTCGATTGGAGGTGGTTTTGTGAAGAGGACAAAGACAGATTTTTCGTGAGGCAATGAGCTTTAGTTGGGGCATCATCAACGTACTCGATGGCTCGTAATAGGTTCGCCACCGCGTCTCCTCCTGGTAAGTCGCCAGAGGCAATCCCCAAGTCGTTCTATCAAGTAGCTCGGCCTTCTACTTCTCATTCACTTCATTCATTTCTTGCTGTATGAGTGCAGCATCTAATTTTCTCATGGCATCCTGTTGCATCCCTGGAAGGACGTGAGAGTACAAGTCCATTGTCATACTGATCTGTGTGTGGCCCAACAATTCTTGTACGACTTTTGGATGTACACCAAGGCTCAGGAGAAGTGTCGCCGCACTATGACAGAGATCATGGAAGCGGATATATGGTAACCCGGCCCGATCGAGTACTTTCTTAAATTCCTCAACGACATGATTGGGGTTGAGATGAGTGCCGAGTAAGGTGCAAAACACATAATCACATTCCTGCCAGAATACGCCAGCTTTCAACTTTGCTTCCAGTTCGTCATCACGATGCTTTTTCAGAGCCTCAAGCGCAAAAGGCGCAATCATCACGCTCCGCCGGCTCTTCTGTGTTTTTGGTTCCGCTTCCACATACACATGCTCACGCTCTGGCATATTCGTAGGGACACGAGAGAGAACATGGCGTACTTGTAGTATTCCTGTCTCAACGTTGATATCTTGCCATTTGAGGCCCAACAGTTCTCCTCGCTTCATTCCCGTTGCAAGCGCTAGAGTGTACAGCGCTTCCCACTTATGCCAAGGATCATCAGCGAAGAGCTGATCTTGTTGCAGAGGTGGAAAACACTTCGATTGGAGGTGGTTTTGTGAAGAGGACAAAGACAGATTTTTCGTGAGGCAATGAGCTTTAGTTGGGAGACGCTTTCTTGACGAGGTGTACAAGTACAAGCACATCCATTCTACCGTGGGCTAACTCCCTCCAGCCGAGTTTGAAAGCCACTGGAAGCAGTAGAGCCACCAGTCTGACATGCACGAACAACGACGGAATGTGTTTCCAGTCTACCGGAGCAGTACGTGGCAACAGAACAAACTCAAAAAACTGAAGAAATGCAGCCTGAAACGGTCAAATTCTTGTCGCTTGGAGGAGAAGAAGATGTCACACGCAATATGTATTTGTATGAGCACAAAGACCAAATACTTATTGTCGATTGTGGCTTGGGGTTCCCCGATGAAACCATGTTGGGAGTAGACTTACTCCTGCCTGATATTACTTATCTCCTTCAGAACTGTATGCCCGAGGGCAAAGCCAAAAAGAAAATCGTCGGTATGCTGTTGACCCATGGACACGAAGATCATATCGGCGGCTTGCCGTATATTTTGCCGCAATTGCCGTCTTTCCCTTTGTTTGGATCACCGCTCACAGCCGCTCTTGCCAATGAAAAATTGACCGAATTCCATACTCAGCCTGTTGTCCAGACGGTTCCATTTACTCCTGGCACCATGCAGATCGGTGATTTCAACATTACCTTTATCCATGTCACACACTCAATTCCAGATGCGGCACACCTTTTCATTGAAACTCCTGCAGGCAACTTCTACCATGGAGCAGACTACAAATTCGATTTGACTCCTGCTGACAGAAAAAGGACGGAATTTCTCAAAATAGCACAGGCAGCACAAAAAGGCATTACGGCCCTTCTTTCTGATTGCCTTGGCGCGGAAAGACCCGGATTTACTCCCTCGGAAGAGATGCTCACACAGAATTTTGAAAAAGCGATGCGTGACTATCAAGGAAAAGTCTTTATCACGACCAATTCTTCCAATGTGTCCCGTTTGAACCAGGCGATTGAGGCGGCAGAAAAGCTCAACCGCAAAGTCTGTTTTGTCGGGAGATCCATCATCAAAGCCAAACGCATCGCACAAAAACTCGGCTATCTGCATATCAAACGGGGAACTGAAATCCAAATAGACCACATACCTCACTTTCAGAGCAATCAAGTCATGCTTCTGGTAGCGGGAAGCCAGGGACAGGAAAACTCTGCCATGACACGCATAGCGGGGGGAGAATTCAAAGACATACGACTGCAACCCAATGATATGGTGATCTTCTCCGCTGATCCTATACCGGGCAACGAACTTGCGGTCAGTTCGTTGGTAGATGCCATTGCAAAAAAAGGTGCAACGGTCATGTATTCGGATATTGCCAGTGGTTCCTTCCATGTCTCCGGTCATGGCTCTTCCGGCGATCACATGCTTTTAATTTCCTTGACCCAGCCCACATTCCTCCTGCCAATCAGCGGAACGTATCGGCATATGATCGCATACCGTACCCTCTGTGAAAAAATGAACTACAAAAGAAATCAGATTTTTCTGATTGAAAATGGGCAGGAAGTCGTATTTACCGCTCAACACGCCAAAATCGGCAAGAAAATTGAAGTGAAAAATGTCTACGTCGATGAAGTATCGGGGGAAGAACTGGAAAGTTATGTAATCCGTGACCGTGAACGGTTAGCACAGGAGGGAGTATTGATCCTGCTGGTAGAAATCAACGCTTCGAACTGTCAATTAGCGAGGAAACCCGAAGTCATCATGCGGGGGACCTCATTGTCTGAATCAAAAGCAGACCTGACGAAATTCTTACAGAAAGACATAGCAAAAGCGCTTTCCAATCAAAAAGGCACGATCACAAACCGAGTATACATCAGGAGAATAATCGGTGACGTTGCCGAACGTTATATCTTCAAAAAATTCCACAGTCAGCCTCTGATCCTCCCCGTCGTGATTGAGGTATAACAGTAGTGACGCATGTAGACGTCACTGCGAGACTCGAACGATGAAAGGGATGAAGCACTATTTTCCCTAGCACTTTTGAATAGAACATGTATTCAATCATGTTTTATCTCTTGTATGATGAGAGTAATGCTATCTTTTGCCCCATGTAATGATGCATTTCCTCTCTGTTATGGGTCTCTCTTTTTTAAAGAGAGGAGGTCATCCCAGCAGATCATCTATTGAATTCCTTTACAGAGAGTAAGCTTGAGGATCAAGAAGAAATAGACACCCCGGACTCAACAGAAGCCTACCTGTTGAACGATACTATAAACGACTCTCCTTGAGACATTTGGCCATGTGATGATTATCTGCGTGACAGCATGTAGTCAGGAATGCGTAGAATGAATTACTCTCTGCCTCAATCTACTTACGGAGCGCGTACATGAAAAGACTATGCGAGAAGAGAGAAAAGAGGTACAATTTCCTATCATGAAACCTGTGCGACGAAAGGATACACATAGATGGCAATTGACCTGGCTGTGATGAGAAAGCGACTTGAAGAGAAACAGGCTGAACTTCAGCAGCATATCGCGAGATTGATAGGAAGCCCCGCGCAACCCGAAGATTCAATCCAAGCCAGCGATGGCGATGTAGAGCCGGAAGAAGAGGCGGTGGATCTCGAGGAAACAGACGTGGAACAAGCTATTCTGGACAATGAGAAAACGTTGCTCTTCGAAGTACAACAGGCGCTGGCACGCATCGATAATGGAACGTATGGTATCTGTAGCAATTGCGGGCAGCCCATCCCCGAAAAACGACTGGAGGCTATTCCCTGGGCCACCCTGTGCGTGACATGCGAGTCGAAGCTGGTGTCTGAGGGATGAGCAGGGCTTAGGCGTTCTAAAAGAGAGAGATACAAGTCCTCCAAAGCCGCTTCAGGATGAGTGCTATGGTAGCGTATCCGAGCAGCAATAGTGGAAAATCCAGCACGACGGAGCAAACTGACAACTGTATTGCGTACATCCGCCATGATTTTGGCTGGTGGTTCGCGGTGCTCGGCTGGTTCGTCTTCGCACTAGGGCACGTGCAGGTCTTCTCGATCCGATGGCGTGACTTCGGCTGGGTCGTGCTGTGTATCTTCCTCGCGTTTTTCACACAGCTCAACACGACCCTCGCTTTTGGAGAGCTCGGCGGGTCTATGGAAGCACAGTGATCGAGCAACGCTGCATTTTTCACAAACTGCGCAATGTGGCGGACAAGGAAACGAGGAAGCAGCTCATCGAGCAGGCCAGCGCCATCTATCATGCGGAGAGTGCCCAGGAAGCGAGACAGCGTTTGGCCGCCTTTGCCGACTCCTGGCGAACGCGAACTCCTAAAGCGGTGGCGACCCTTGAGCGCGATTTTGAGCAGACATCGCCTACTATGCACTCGATAGGGTGGCACGCGAACTCATCCGTACCATCTCACTCTTGGAGGGCACCAACCTGGAGTTGCGGCGCAAGTTTCGCCAGGTGTGTGGCTTTGGCAGTCCCACAGGGGCTGAGGTGGCCATCTATCACCAGGTCAAACGGCTCAATGCTCGCTGGTCGAAGCAATCGTGGTGGGAGACCTCTCACTCGCTCTCTTTCGACTTTCTTAATCTCAACCCTTAGCAATGGATACGTTACCACAAATAAAAAACTCTTGACAGACATCAAAACCCTCTGTATACTTTTCACATAACAATCGAATACCATAAAGCATCGAACAGGAAAAGTATACGACTTGCCGAGGTTGTAGAGAGTCGGAGTTGGTGAAAACCGATACTAAGCAGTCGTTGAATGGGCCTGGGAGCAATGAGCGAACGTTTTACAACGAACTAGTAGTACTCATTCGGAACGTCCCCCGTTATCGAGGACAGGATATTCTCTACTATTCGCACAAGTTGCATGACTGTAAACTCGACCGAAGGATTGAAATACTGAGGACAGGATATCAGAGTGTATCCGGCAATGAGGGATTAGCTGCAATGTTAGAAAAACAGCTAATCTAAATCAGGGTGGTACCACGAAAGCGTCAATTACGCCTCTCGTCCCTTATATGGGAAGAGCGGCGTTTTTTATTGTTCATTTTTCAAACAACGAAGGAGGTCTGAATGCCAGTTGAAACGAACCAAAACGTAAAACCAGAGCCATTTGCTTCAAACGCAAACACACCAGTGAAAAAACGTGTTTTCTCCGGTATACAGCCGACCGGTAATCTTCACCTTGGTAACTACCTGGGAGCCCTGCGCAACTGGGAGGAAACTCAGGCAATGTATGACAACTTTTTCTGCATTGTAGATCTGCATGCAATCACGCTACCTATTGATCCAAAGGAGTTGCACCAAAGTATTCGCCAGCTCGCCGCCATTTACCTGGCTACCGGTTTGGATACGCGTTATTGCAAGCTGTTTATCCAGTCACATGTGCATGAGCATGCTGAAATGAGTTGGATTTTGGAATGCTTCACACCTATGGGTTGGTTGAACAGAATGACACAGTTCAAATCCAAAGCAGGCGAGAATACAGATTCGGTTCCAACTGGTCTCTATTGCTATCCGGCGCTAATGGCTGGCGACATCTTGCTTTATCATACCAACTACGTCCCAGTTGGTGACGATCAGAGACAACATGTCGAGTTCACACGAGACCTGGCACAACGCTTTAACTCACACTACGGTCAAGAGATTTTCACCATTCCAGAAGCGCAGATTCGTGAGGTGGGAGCGCGCATCATGTCCCTTGATAACCCGTCAAACAAGATGAGCAAAAGCGACCCGAATCCGAACTCTCGCATCAATCTCCTGGATGATCCTAAAACAATCAAACAAAAGATTGGGCGAGCCACAACAGACTCCTTACGCCTGGTAACGTTCGATTCAGAACGCCCTGGCATAATTAATCTGCTGACCATCTACCAACTGTTGACTGGACATTCACAGCAGGAGATTGAAGCAGAATTTGCCAGGAAAGGCTATGGTGACTTCAAAGCTGCTCTTACCGAAAGGTTAGTAGCATCTCTTGAACCTATTCAAAAGCGCTACTATGAGCTGATGAACGACCCGGCTACCCTTGAGAACATTCTTATGCAAGGGGCCGAACAGGTACGTCCAATGGCAGCAGCAACCTTGCAGCAAGTCAAAGATGTAATAGGATTGGGTTAAATGATGTTATACCCATCTTTCGACGAAATCAGGCAACTGCGAGACACGGTAATGGCAGTAAGGGCTGATACTCGCAAGCCCTTACTGCCCATCTGCTGCGACATCCTTGCAGATATGGAAACACCGGTCTCTGCTTACTGCAAAATCGCCTCAGGTCCATACAGTTTCTTACTGGAGAGTGTCGTTGGTGGAGAGCACATAGCTCGATATTCATTTATTGGCATTGATCCTTATCTGGTAATGAAACATGATGGCAATACTGCTACGCTATACCGAACAGTATCGGACTGGGATGAATCTATTGAAGAGATTCCATGTTCTGATCCGCTGGTGCTTATTCAAGCTGAGTTAGAGCAGTACCACCTCGTTGATCCCTTAGGAATCGCGCACGATAAACTGCCAAGCTTCCATGGTGGTGCGGTCGGTTATCTGGCTTATGAGACAGCCGCACGCTTCGAGCATTTGCCCGTTCCAGAAAAAAATGCATTGGGGTTACCACTGGCAATCTTTTGCTTTACCGCGACGGTACTGGTCTTTGACCATCTAAAGCACCGCGTTAGAATCGTTACACACCTGCACCTGGACACGCCTGATCTTCAAGCAGAATATAAGCGTGTGCTTGCAATCATCGAAGATATCCAGCAACGCCTTCATCTAGCGCCCAATTTACCAGAAGAGCCAGACACCAAAACCGGTACCGTGGCATCAGGGATAACATCAAACCGTACACCCGTTGAATTTGAGTCAATGGTTTGCAAGGCTCAAGAATACATACGAGAAGGCGATATCTTCCAGGTCGTACTTTCACAACGCTTGAGCCGTTACGTCAATGCAGCGCCCTTTACTATTTATCGTGCACTACGTTCCATTAATCCTTCGCCATACATGTTCTTTCTTGATTTTCAGGATATCCACATTATTGGCGCTTCACCCGAATTGTTGGTACGCGTCGAGGATGGGGAAGTTACTATACACCCTATCGCGGGAACTCGCAGGAGAGGTGAAGATCCACACAGTGATCAACAACTCGCTGAGGAGTTGAAGAATGACCCGAAAGAGCGTGCTGAACATGTTATGCTGGTCGATCTTGGACGCAATGATGTTGGGCGAGTGAGTCTCCCGGGTAGCGTCAAGGTAAGCCAGTTCATGGAAATTGAACGCTACTCCCACGTTATGCACCTTGTTTCCAATGTCACTGGTCAACTTCGCCCTGAACTTACTTCCTATGATGCCTTGCGAGCAGGGTTTCCCGCCGGCACAGTCTCAGGAGCACCGAAGATTCGTGCAATGGAGATCATTAGCGAATTAGAGGGAGAACAACGAGGTATTTATGCGGGTGCAGTAGGCTACTTCAGTCATTCAGGCAATCTGGATACCGCAATCACCTTACGTACATTGGTCATACAGAATGGCCATGCCTATATACAAGCAGGAGGAGGCATCGTTGCCGATTCCAACCCTTCTGAAGAGTACCAGGAGAGCTTGAATAAGGCAAAAGCGCTTTTACGTGCCCTCGATGAAGCCGAACATATTTCTAAAGAGCGGAGAGAGACGTATGCTTTTACTAATCGATAATTACGACAGCTTTACATATAATCTCTATCAATACCTGTCCGAACTGGGCGCCGATGTACAAGTACGGCGAAACGATCAGGTAAGCATAGGTGAAATCGAGTCGCTAATCCCTGATCAAATCGTCATTTCCCCGGGGCCTTGTACCCCATCAGAGGCGGGCTTATCCTGCCAGATTATCGAAACGTTTGGACCATGCATTCCTGTGTTGGGGGTTTGTCTTGGACATCAAGCTATTGGACAAACCTATGGCGGGCACGTCCTGCAAGCACCTGAGCCAATGCACGGCAAAACCTCATTGATGTATCATGCAGGGCAGGGAGTATTCCGCAATCTCCCAATCCCCTTTGAAGCTAATCGTTATCATAGCCTCATTGTTGAGCGCTCTACTCTCCCGGCCGACCTGGAGATTACTGCCGAGACTGCAGACGGTTTAATCATGGGTCTACGACATTGTACGTACCCAATCGAGGGAGTACAGTTCCACCCTGAGTCAATCATGACTCCTATCGGAAAAGATTTGCTACGTAATTTTTTAACATCCTATTGAGCCGAGAGGAAAAAGAGATGATCCGAGAAGCAATTTCACAGCTAACAACAGGAGCTACGTTGAGCGAAAACGAGGCAGCCGTAGTGATGGAAGAAATCATGACGGGTGTCGCGACCCAGGCACAAATGGGAGCTTTTCTGACAGCATTGCACCTGCGCCCTGGTAATGCGACCGTGCAGGAAATCACCGGCCTGGCGCGTGTAATGCGGCAGAAAGCCGTTCGCGTACATTTGAATGAGAACATAGCGACACAAGCGATCGATACGTGTGGCACAGGCGGAGATAGGGCTGGTACATTTAATGTTTCAACCGCGGCAGGTATTGTTGCTGCCGCTGCAGGCGCATCTGTAGCTAAACATGGCAACCGTTCCGCTACCAGTCATTGCGGCAGCGCTGATGTATTGGAGGCGTTAGGTGTGCGTATTGATCTCGGCCCCGAGCAAGTTGCGCAATGTGTCCACGAAGTTGGCTTCGGCTTCATGTTTGCTCCTGCTTATCATCCTGCCATGAAACATGTTGGGCCAACACGCCGTGAGATCGGCATACCTACTGTGTTTAATATTCTTGGCCCATTGACCAATCCCGCACATACTCACTATCAGGTACTCGGAGTTGCTGATGGTTCGCTACTCCGTACAATGGGTGAAGCATTGCTTCAACTTGGCTGTAAACGAGCCCTCATTATTCACGGAGAAGATGGTATAGATGAATGTTCTTTGAGTGCTCCGACCCGCATCTGTGAAGTGCGAAAGGGAGAGGACTTGCGTGAATATACCATCACACCGGAGGAGGTTGGATTCACAAGAGTAACCGACCGGCACGCATTTCAAGGAGCCACGCCAGCATATAACGCAGAAATGTTACAGGAATTATTAAGTGGCCATAACCATAGTCCTGCTGCCGATATGATTTGTCTGAATGTTGGCGCTGCGCTTCTGGCAAACGAGTTAGTAAGTTCTTTTTCTGAAGGGGCTAAGTTAGCGCATGCAACGCTGCGTGAAGGCAAAGCCAAACGTAAATTAGAAGATGTTATCACCTATACCCAGATGTTGGTAGGATGACCATGTTTCTTGACCGAATCATTTCGCAGACGAGGATCGACCTACAACAACGTAAACTTATCGTGCCTTTTGAAGAGCAACAACGTCTTGCACATGTACAAGGCACACCACGCTATTTATTACAATCACTCAAGGTTCAATCGAAAATCGGCTTGATTGCAGAAATTAAACGAGCATCTCCCTCAAAAGGAATTTTTGCGCTCGATATCGATCCAGTTGAGCTGGCACAAATATACGCTGCAAATGGGGCAACTGCGATTTCTGTGCTCACCGAGCCTCATTTCTTTCTAGGTTCATTTGACGACCTCGCGGCTATTAAACAGGCAGTACATGTTCCGGTACTATGCAAAGATTTCATCATTGATGAATACCAGGTATATGAGGCTCGTGCCTGGGGGGCTGATGCTATCCTGCTTATCTGCGCTATACTGGACCAGATTCAATTGCAGAGATTACTCAAAGTTGCCCAAGATCTGAATATGCATTGCCTGGTCGAGGTACATACTTCAGAAGAGGTACAACGAGCAATCGACGCAGGAGCAAGTATTATTGGTATTAACAGCCGTGATCTCAAAACCTTTCAAATACATCCTGATCTTATCCGAGAGTTACGTCCACTGATTCCCAAAGATACTGTAGTAGTGGCCGAAAGTGGTATACACGCCAGTGCAGACGCACGACGCCTTGCACGCTACGATGTTCAGGCTATGCTGGTCGGTGAATCGCTTGTCACATCTCAGGACATACCCGCCCAGATTCGCACACTGCTCAAGGGAGCAAATGAAAACGTGCAGGTGAAGATCTGTGGTCTACTCACTACACACCAAATTCTGGCTGCTAGAGATGCCGGAGTTGACCTGCTTGGCCTTATGTTCTACGAACAAAGCTCACGCTACATTCAGCCTCAAGCAGCTAAAGAGATCCTGAAAACGTACGAAAATGGCCAAATGTCTCCTGATACAGTTGGCATTTTCGTCAACAAGGAAGCAGACTATATAAACGACGTCATTGAACAAGTTGGGCTGCATTTTGTACAACTTCATGGAAATGAGTCACCTGAGTTTTGCACATGCATTCATCGCCCTGTCATTAAAGCGCTTCGTCTGAACGAGAAATCTGATCGGAATTTGGCAGAAAAATATTATCATACTACGTGGCGAATTTTACTCGATACGCCCACGGCCAAGTGGGGTGGAACTGGTGAAACACATGATTGGGTCTTAGCTCAGTCTATAGCACAACAAACACCAATTTTCCTGGCTGGGGGGTTAACACCCGAAAATGTTGGAGAAGCAATTCAACAAGTTCATCCTTGGGGAGTCGATGTAAGCAGTGGTGTTGAGACAAATGGGAAAAAGGATGTCAAAAAGATACAGGCATTCGTCGAAAATGCACGCACATCTAGATAATGAGGCAATTCAATATGCAAATCCACGATCTGGTACAAGTATACCGGCACAATCTCTATCCCGACAAGCGAGGACGCTTTGGTAGCTTTGGCGGAAAATTCGTTCCAGAAAGCTTGATGCTAGCTCTCGCTGAGTTAGAGACAGCTTATGAACAAGCACGCAACAATTCCGAGTTTCAAGCTGAACTACAAGGGTTGCTTTCTAGCTTTGTTGGACGTCCAACAACACTCCACTATGTTCCGCGTTTCTCTCACATGATAGCACCAGGTGTTAAAGTCTATCTCAAGCGTGAAGATCTGGCACATACTGGTGCGCACAAGATCAATAACGCTCTCGGTCAAGGTTTGTTAGCCAGGAGGATGGGGAAGCAGCGAATCATTGCTGAAACTGGCGCGGGTCAGCATGGTGTCGCAACTGCAACCGTCTGTGCAATGCTCGGACTCGAATGCATTGTTTACATGGGCGAAGACGATATACAGCGCCAGTCGCTCAATGTCTTTCGCATGAAATTGTTAGGGACAGAAGTACGCTCCGTAGCCAGTGGGAGTCGTACTCTTAAAGATGCTATCAATGAAGCAATTCGAGACTGGGTGACGAACATTGAAACTACTTTTTATTTGATTGGCTCTGTTGTTGGCCCACATCCATATCCACGTATCGTGCGTGATTTTCAATCGATCATCGGGGAAGAAGCTCGCGAACAAATACTTGCGCAGGAGGGACGCTTGCCAGATAAAGTTGTTGCCTGTGTCGGTGGTGGCAGCAATGCCATTGGTATTTTTTACCACTTCGCTGACTCTCCACAAGTACAACTCATAGGCATCGAAGCTGGCGGTTCCAGTCTTGCACCTGGACACCATGCAGCCACTCTGGTAGCGGGCAGTCCCGGTGTATTACATGGTTCGTTCAGTTATCTTCTTCAGAATCAAGACGGACAGGTACTCCATACACACAGCATTTCGGCAGGCCTTGACTACCCTGGAGTGGGTCCTGAACACAGTTACCTGAAAGAGACTGGTCGAGCGACCTATACCTCAGTCAATGATGCAAGTGCATTGCGCGGTCTTCAGGCATTGAGCCAGAGTGAAGGAATTATTTCTGCCTTAGAGCCAGCTCACGCATTGGGTTACTTACTGGAACAAGGGGAACAGGGCAAAATTCCACCAGATTCGTTGATTATCTTAAACCTGTCAGGACGCGGAGATAAGGATATGCTGACAGTCGCAAAAGCATTACATGTCTCATTGTAGGAGTGAAAAATGGCAGCATTCCAATATGATACCGGCATTTTGACACGTTACCCGACTGTTGTTGGAGGTGTCATTCTCGCACAAGGAATGACAAATGGTCCGACCCCAAAGGATTTACAAGCAGCTTTCATAGCTGAACAACAGGTTACCTTGCAACGTATCGGAGCTACTCCCTTGAGTCAGATTACTTCATTGGCGGCATGGCGTGCCGTTTTCCGCAGCTTCGGTGTAGACCCGACCCAGTACCGCAGCGCTGCTGAAGCACTTTTACGCCGCTTGACCAAAAAAGGAGATATCCCAGGCATCAATTTGCTTGTTGATCTCGGCAATTTGGTGAGTATACGTTACGCATTACCTGTTGCAGTTTTTGATACCAGTTCTTTGAATGGAGCAGTTACCGTACATTTCGCTGATGGATCAGAACGGTACACAACGTTGGGCCAGGATGAACTAGAGCATCCTGAACCGGGAGAAGTTGTTTTTTCTGACGACACTAAACTTGTAATTGCACGTCGCTGGTGTTGGCGACAAAGTGATCAGAGTGCAGCACAGCAAGAGACCACACAGGCAATAATCACTGTCGAAGCTCACCATGCAGAAGGTAAAGAAGATGTTGACGCGGCTCTTGATGACTTACTCGCCTTACTACGTACATATGCTGGGGGAAACTTCATTGCTCGTAGGCTTGATGCTACGAATCCGATTATTTCAGATTATGCAATGTAACAAAATAAGAGGGATAGCGTGAAAACCATGAAAGAAGGGCGATACATCGGCTCCTACGGGCGGTTGGTCGTTCTTCAGTTGAAATACCGTTTCATTTGTTCAAATTCATCATCTGAATCTTTTTTGGGAGAAATTATGCAACTTACATCTACATCTCCTACGCCAGCAACACGAATTACAACGGCCTTTGAACAAGCGCTAAAAGAGAATAGAGGCGTACTCATCCCTTACTTCATGTGTGGCTACCCATCGGCGCTTCAAAGTATAAAACTCGCACTAGCAGCAGCACAGACGGGAGCGGATATTATCGAACTAGGTATGCCTTTCAGTGATCCACTTGCTGATGGAGCTACGATCCAGCATGCCGGACAGATCGCACTCGAACAGGGCATGACCATTAACGGCTGTTTAGAGATTGCCTTTGAGATCTCATCCATGCGTGACGTACCCCTTATCCTAATGGGTTATTACAATCCAATACTGGTTTATGGTCTCGAGACATTTTGCCAGAGGGCAGTTACAAGCGGAGTCTGTGGTCTGATAATCCCCGATTTGCCGCCTGAAGAAGCAGAGCCTTTGCAGCATGCAGCGCAAAAACATGGTCTCTCACTCATCTTTCTCATTCCACCCACTACACCTGATGAACGCATTACCCAAATTGCAAAGATGGTAAGCAGTGGACATGGCAGTTTCCTCTATTGTGTTGCGCTGAACGGTGTTACCGGCGTACGCTCAACACTTCCGTCAGACTTACACATATTTATTCAGAGAGTTCATGACTATACGAAAGATTTTCACCTGCCAATTGCAGTCGGTTTTGGTATCTCAACGCCGGAACACATTACTGAATTGACAGCTTTCGCCGATGGTGTTGTAGTAGGCAGCGCGCTGATTAAGCTTATTGATCAACATGTAGAAGGAGAACAGGTAGAGGCTGTAAAACGCTATATCTTGAGTTTGCACCAGGCGTGTTTAGACAAAAAGATGTGATATACTGTGGCATTGCCAGCAGGGGCCTTTCCTGCGATTCTTGAAGAAGGAGTTAATAATGACAACTGTTGCAGAAATTTTCGAGGCAATGCCTACAATTTTTAATTCTGCCGCCGCAGCAGGTATGAACAAAACGTTTCAATGGAACATAACTGGAGAGCAAGCAGGTATTTGGGCTTTTAAAGTCCACGACGGAGTTTGCGAACCCGTCCCAGGTGGTGTTGAGAAGCCCGATGTCACCTTCACCATCAGCGATAAAGACTGGATTGCGTTGACTGAAGGAAAACTTGATGCTCAGAGTGCCTTTTTCAGTGGTCAGCTCAAAATAGCTGGCGATATGGGACTTGCTCTCAGAGTTCCCCAGCTCTTCCCAACACCTTGAAGCTAGAAACGTATGAGTCTGGCACTGATTATCGGTGCCAGACTCATGTTTTACTTTCTGCTAACGAATCCCATATTTGGTCGAATCCCGCGTTAAAACATACAAAACAGGTCTTTTAGTGCACGAATTGATCAGTTTTTTGAACCTTGTCTTTCCAAATCTTCTGTGGTATACTCAGCATGTCTAAGTATGTTCTTTCCTGGCATACCTGAAGTACGGCAACCCGTAGAAAGGCGTCCGTCATGGCCCTTAGGAGCGATGAACTACATCATAATCTCCAACATCTCAATGGTATGTTGACCACCCATGAAGCAGCAAAACACCTCGATTTGAGCTACTGGCATTTTATGCACCTCGTGGAAAAAGGGCTGATACCGGGTGTACGCGTTGTTGATCGCTGGCTCTTCTCTCCAACCGATCTAAACGAATATCGTCGTAGAAGGTACGGCCAACTAGAAGAGATGGCAAAGACAGCTCTAGAGCATCCGACAGTCGAACTCACTGAAAAACAAGAGATCATCTGCCAGTACCTTGTAAACTGTGAACGTCCATCTGAAATTGCCCGTAAGCTCAAACATTCTCGGCAAGCAGTTCACTCTCAAATTACACTCATCAGAGAAAAAGTCTCCCGCATCCAGCCTCTAAAAGCAACACCACAGGCGCTTGAAACCACTCAAAATACTCCAAACGGCACTATTCGTGTAAGTAAAAAGCCTATCCCATTTCGTCAGCCTAAAAAATAAACTATTCCAAATAGAGTAAGATCTGTAAGCCCACAAAGCTTACAGATCTTTTTGAGCTCTAGCAGAAGTTTAACGGAATCTTCAAACTTTTAACAGCGAGGGTTCGATTAACGATGCTATAGCTGGTTGATAATCGGCACAGGCCCGCAGCAAGCCAAAACATCCTGCAAGCATCATATCTCCATGTGGAGTAGCCTCGTAAGGATGAAGCAATGATCCTCGTAGCATCTCGCGCCGTGGTCCAGTCACAGCCAGGAATGGAAAGTCTTTGTTCACACCTTTCCGAACAGCATTATTGAGAATCAAAGCACCATGACCACTCGTATTAAAAACTTCCTCGTTCGTCAATGTTCCATCTGCCAGCCTCAAAAGCATTTGTTCAAGATGTACGCGATCAATCTCGCCTGTGTGATGTTCAAAGATTCCAACTATTCGTTCTTGCGCAAGATGAAAAGCTAACGTATGGAAATTACCTATATTGCAAAGCAAGCTTTCACGTTGGCTTCTGACAAGCGGATCTTCCAACGCTCCCAGCACTGCCGCCGACCCGGTATCCATTAACAGTACTGAAGCACGAGGATCTGAGCCGCTCAATTGCAGATATCGAGCTGCGCTTGCTGAAATGGATCGCAAGCGCGTTAAATCAGCGGGCGTATCCTGTGCAGGATAAGCAAAAGCACTCGGAACAGGATTTCTGTAAACTGTTTTTGCTATAAAGTCAAAGCGAAAACGACGATCACTCACCCCTGGAGGCGCTGCTCCATGATCAAATGCGGCAATAGCCAGCACATCAACACCAGGATCAACATCGAAAGACCTAAAAGCACCGATAATGGCTGTAGCATCAAAATCATGTAGCTCAATGTGTACTACGGTGGGGTTTTCTTTCCTTAGCTCAGCTTCGGTATCATTTATAATCTCAAAACCCATCTGTTCAACCATAGTGAGGTCATCATCAAAAGTACGTGCCGCTTGAGGTGTAACGGCGACAGCAAAGCCAGCTAGAGCATGATCACGTGCTGCCCAATGACAAGGCCCTCCACCCATCGTCACACCGGTTAGGAGGATAGGCTGACCACGTTCAGTCGCTCTCTTGATGCGTTCAGCAACAATGACCGTTGGAGATGGCATTACCATCTTGAAGCAGTTCTCGATCGTTTTTCCACTTTCAAAGAGCAAAATATCTTGTGTGCCCGTGCCGACATCTACGGCAAGGATGCGAATGGTTTTGGGCATGAGTGTGCTCCTGGGTGATTAAGAAATATTCTTATATGAGTATATCATCTATGAACTTTTGAACTTTTGCAAACTTGACGTTCACTCTCAGAAGGGATACAATGTAAGCGGAAGTTATCGGTAAAAAGTCAACATAATCACCGGGCGACTCAAGCCGTCCGGTTTTTTATGCCTTCGGGGAGTTATATATTCAATTATGCAGGTTCTAAATGCTATGACCCAGACAGAGCGATTAATAAAAAGAGAAGATATTCGTAATGTTGCAATTATTGCCCATGTTGATCATGGAAAGACCACATTGGTGGACGGATTGCTCAAGCAAAGTCATATCTTCCGTGAAAATCAGCAAATGGGCGAGCTTATCATGGATACTAATGATCAGGAGCGCGAACGCGGAATAACAATCCTGGCCAAAAACACAGCTATCATCTATCATGGCACTAAAATCAATATCATTGATACTCCTGGACATGCTGACTTTGGTGGAGAAGTTGAGCGTGTACTTAACATGGCTGACGGTTGTATCCTACTTATCGATGCCGTGGAAGGGCCAATGCCACAGACCCGTTTCGTCCTGCAAAAGGCGTTAGAACTCAACCTTCAACCCATTGTTATCATCAATAAAATTGACCGCCGTGATGCACGTATCGAACAGGTATTCGAATGGACTCAAGATCTTTTTCTGGAACTGGCAACATCCGACGCGCACCTCGAATTCCCCATTCTTTATGCTATCGGACGTGACGGTGTGGCAATGTATAACCTTGATGACGATAGAATTGACCTTGAGCCATTGTTCGAAACCATCATCAATACTGTTCCTGCACCTGTCGTGGATCCGGATGCGCCATTACAAATGCTCGTTGCTGCTCTCGACTACGATGATTATAAAGGCAAATATGCCATAGGTCGTATTGTACGAGGTCGAATCTCTGCAAATACCTTTGTAGCGCACATTGCTCGTGATGGAGTAGTAACACGTCAGAAAATCAATCTTGTACTGTCATATAAGGGTTTACAACGTATCGAAGTTGCAGAAGCGATTGCGGGAGACATTGTTGCCTTAACAGGTATTGCAGATGCAAATATTGGTGACACAATTGCTGATGTCGACACTCCAGAAGCATTACCTACCATAGCCATCACAGAACCTACGTTAAAGATGACTTTTAGCGTTAATACCAGCCCCTTTGCTGGACGTGAAGGAAAATATCCAACCTCACGACAACTGCGTGCCCGTCTTTATCGTGAACTCGAGACAAACGTCAGCTTACGCGTTGAAGAAGGTAATTCACCCGATGAGTTTATTGTTTCAGGTCGTGGGGAATTGCACCTCTCGGTTTTAATCGAGACCATGCGTCGTGAAGGATATGAATTCCAGGTATCTCGCCCAGAGGTCATTACCCGAGAGAGAGAGAATGGACAGATTGTTGAGCCAATCGAACAGCTTGTAATAGATACGAAGGACTCGTATATCGGTGTTCTAACAGAGACCTTAGCAGCTCGCAAAGCCCAACTTACTAATATGACGAATGATGGCTCTAGCAATGTACGCCTCGAGTATCACATTCCAACTAGAGGATTGATTGGCTTCCGAAATGTATTTCTCACACTGACACAGGGCAATGGAGCGATGAGCAGCATACTGATCAGCTACGAACCATGGTTAGGCAAAATTGGCACAACTCGAATGGGCGCATTGATAGCCTCTGAGGTCGGTGTGGCAGTGACCTATGGGTTGAACAATGCCCAGCAACGTGGAGACACTTTTATCGAGCCTGGCACTCCTGTATACGAAGGCATGATTGTTGGGTTAAATGCTCGACCAATGGACATGGTCGTAAATGTGTGTAAAGAGAAGCAGAAGACCAATATTCGTTCTTCTACTTCCGATATATCTGTACGCCTCACACCACCAATTATCATGAGCCTTGAACAATCTCTCGATTTCATCAATAACGATGAATTAGTGGAAGTGACACCACAAAATATCAGGCTACGCAAACGTTACCTGACACAACATGAGCGAGCACGAGCCAGGGGATAAACTGGTTCTTTGTATCACGAGATTGTAAATAGGAGTAATACAGAAATAGCCAGGAACGTAATGGGAATTCCAAAGGCGATAGTTAACCTGGCACTACGTGGAATTTCCGATCTCCCAAAGAGATAGTATGCCAGCGGACCTAAAATTGGAATCAGGTAGACAATTGCCATCCAGCCAATACGAACTCCACTTTTCATGTCGCTACGGCGCACAAGATCCCAGGTAGCTACACTTAGCCACACCGCATAGAGGGACAAGGGTAATAAATACATATAGAAGCCCAGGATCGATTCTAGAACTGGATTAGCAAGGCCGAGACCACCCAGAGTGATACTGGGAGAGATGGTTGCAGGAGCTGGTGTCATATCAATTGGTGTCCTTTCTGTATCTGTAATAGTATGAATGCCCTGGAGGTTAATATTGGGGTCGGGCATCCCAGGTTGCATAATATCAGCAGGAGCGGATGCTGTCTTCCAATCACGAGCCTGAAAACGTCGCAGGTTAGACTGCATGAAATGGTCAATCAAAACCACTACGGAACTAAGATCACCTGCACCTGCCCTTGCAAAAATTGAGCCACAAGCATGAGTGATCTGCAGGAAAGGTGGTACCGTACGTGAGACTTTATTACCTGAGAAGCAGTTGTTTCCTGCTGAGAGGGACGCAAGCGCAAGATCTGCCACACCAGAATTCGTAATCACATTATTTTTGACTGAATTACCGCTGGGCTGCCAGAAATTCTTATCAATGTTTGATATTACCAGAATTCCATAGTATTTATGCCCACTGATTCTGTTACCCTCGACAATATCATTATTACCACCTCCAAGCACAATGCCATTGCCAATCGCAGGATACTCAAGCACTTTGGCTGGTGCATCGAAATTGTTATTATTCTCCACCAGATTGTTGATGATCGTATCTCCATCCTGCGGGGGATCAGGTTCAGAATCGAGCGTGTTGGGATCTATTCCGGATATGTTATTTCGCCAGATAGAATTGCTAATGACAAGGTTGCCTCCGGCATTCGTGCCAGAAAAGCCCAGCGCGTTATCTTCGGAAATCACATTCGTGATAAGGGCATTACATGGATGGCAAGCGCCAATATAGAAACCAGAATCCGGATGTCCCGCTGTCAGTGAGTGATCGAACTGGCCTTCAGTAGCACTATAAGAATAGATCCCATAGTCTCCATTGTTATAAGCCGTCAGATAACTTCCTCGATAGCCGGTGACGCCAGTCCAATAAAAACCATTACCCTCAAAGTGACGAGCAGTCATATTTTCGATGACTACATTGTCAGCCAGCACCTCAAATCCATCGTCGAGTTTGTATTGACCGTCTAGTATCACTGTATTACGATCGCGGCCACGGATTGTAATACCAGAGGTTTTTACTCTAACAGATTCATGGTATGTGCCATCGGGATTGTTACTTGGGCCTATCGAGACTAAATCACCAGGGACTGCCGCATTCACCGCAGCCTGTATCGTGGAATACTGCTCCGGCACTCGTAAAATTGCATGAGGTGGAGTTGAGAGCTGCATTATGTTATCAGCAGGAACTACACTGGAGGAAGAAGGATCAACGATGATTACGCCAGCCATGGCAGAACCACCGGGACCACCATGTAGCGTGCAATAATAAGAATAACGTCCAGGCTCAATAAATTTATGTGAATATTGTGCGCCGGGGCCAAAAAGGCCTGAGTCGTAGCTGTTATCATCAGCCGTTACTGAATGTGAAGTCTGACCGTTGTTTACCCAGGTAACCGTCTCCCCAGCTTTGATATGAAATTCCTTGGGACTAAAAGCATTGTCTATAGCTGAAACGGTTGGTCCTGATGTCGAAGAGCTGGAGCCACCACAGGCAGCAAGAATGATGCTTACAAGAAAAATAATGAGTATCAGGCCACACAAAGAGAAGAGTCTCCTATTCTTAGCCCGGGAACTATGAACAATACCTTTACTCCGATGATACCCATGTCGTTGCCATACGAGCCTCATTTTTTACTCCTTCGACGTAATGTGAGTGGATTGATATTCTGTAGTATAGTTGGCAGAATGAGTTAATGCAAGAGTTTAAAAATTACAGATTTAGCTCTGATTTTATGTGCTTAGCCATTACCGTATCTTGAAATCAACGCGTATGGTATTATGGTAATAGCAAATGCAATTTGTGAGGTACCATACGTGACGAAATCACAAGAACCTACGCCTTTCGAGGTAACATTTTATACAAAGGCAGGATGTCACTTATGCGAAGAAGCGCGTGATATGCTAGAAGACATCGCAGCGTTAACAACATATGTACTTACGGAGATCGATATTCGAAGCAATCCTGCTCTCTTTAAGAAATATCGCTATCGCATTCCAGTAATTCTCATTAATAACGAAACTCTTATCGAGGGACGAATAGAATTTCGAGATCTAGCTAAGGCATTCCATTTACGTTAAATCGTTCGAACAAGGAAAAACATGGCTATACAAGAGGTAAATAACACAACTCATCATGCTTATTCTCCGAGAAGGCAAACTCTTGATCGATTCATGAATAGTGCTGGTCGATTTGTGAGTAACTTGCTAATCAATCATTGGGCAACTATGATTACATATGTGTTGGGCATACTTGTTTTTGCCGCACTGAGCGTTCCGTTTCTCTCCTACTTTGGACTCGATGGAATTTCCAAACAAATTTTCTTTGCACTACATTTGGTCTGTGCGCAAATCCCATCACATTCGTTTTACATTTTTGGGCATCAACTTGGTATGTGCGCACGTAACTTCTCCATATACGCTTCTATGTTTATAGGTAGTTTGATCTTTGTCTTGAGCAACAAGCGTATTCCTGGCATTCCCTGGTGGGTTTGGATACTGATGATTCTGCCTCTGGCTTTAGATGGCACAACGCAGATGTTCGGCTTGCGTGAAAGCACATGGGAATTGCGTGTCCTCACCGGCACTCTTTTCGGATTAGGCAACGTCTGGTTTGCGCTTCCTCTCATCCAGAAGACGATTCTCGAATCGCTTCCCGCACAATCATTAAACAGAACTGCATCCAGTTGAGCGTAGCGAATGATGGATCTCAACGCATTTTTACAGGATATTGTGGACACACTCATTGAAGTAGACGGCTTACAAGCCATCGTTCTAGGCGGCTCCTGGGCTTCTAATACTCAACGTCCCGATTCTGATATTGATTTAGGATTATATTACAGTGAAGGCACCCCTTTAGATATCAAACACTTAAGAAAGATCGCCATCGAACTTAACGACATGCCCAATCCAGAGATGACAGAATTGGGAGGATGGGGCAAATGGGTGAATGGAGGAGCATGGCTTACAATACAGGGAAGGCGCGTAGACTTCCTCTATAGAAATATTGACTTCGTCTCTACAATTATTGACGAGTGCAACAGAGGCAAAACGCAATTCGATTACTTACAACAACCGCCATATGGATTTTATAGCTACATCTATTGTGCAGAAACACAGCAATGTAAAATCATATATGATCCAGAAGGAGCCATTCAAAATTTAAAGTCAAAGATCACCCGCTATCCTGAAGTACTTAAAAACAACATTATCAATGGGTTTTTGTGGCATGCAGAATTCTCACTTGAGGTCGCTAGAAAATCAGCAAAGCGGGGCGAAGTATATTTTGTTGCGGGCTGCCTTACAAGAATAGCAAGCAGCATGGTTCAAGTTCTCTATGCACTCAACGAAAAGTACTTTATAAACGATAAAAGACTTTACGAAGATGTAGAGCAGTTTAGTACCAAGCCTCAAAACTTTGCTAAGAGATTAGATCGTATTCTTGGAGATATTGGAGGCAACAGCAAAAAACTTGTGGAAACCTTATTGAATACACAAACCTTACTGAGTGAAGTAATCGAGTTATGTAGAGGCCAATATACCCCAAAGTTTGATTTAGATTCGCTATCGCCAAAAAGTCTTTGATACGCTATAATCTAGCCTTAGAGATGATCCAGGAAAACACTAACTACTAGACTTTAGAAACAGCAATACCAGGAAAATATTAGACATATATGACTGATCAACATACTCCAGAAACAACATTCGCTGTTGCCACGCTTGGCTGTAAAGTGAATCAGGCCGATAGCGAAGCTATCAGCGAGCAAATGAGCGTGGCAGGTTTCGTACAACGCGACTTCAGCGAAATGGCAGATGTCTACGTTGTCAACACCTGCACCGTTACACACATGGGCGACCGCAGTTCGAGACAAATGATCAGTCAGGCTCGCCGCCGCCATCCTGAGTCGCTACTCGTCGTCACAGGATGTTACGCGGAGCTAAATCCACAGGCTGTTGCTGCCCTTCCAGGCGTAAACCTGGTGATTGGCAATAGTGGCAAAGATTCGTTGGTAGGTGCCATCAATGAACATCTGAAGAACTCTCCAATCACTACACCGCATCCTATAGAGAAGACCACCACTACTGTCAAAACAAACGTACAGAATCGCATCCTGCCAGTAATAGATGCAGATAATCAACATATCGGCAGTGATAGCTCACTTCCGTTATTTGGAGCAGATGAAGAACCTCTACCCGATAATCCTTCACCTATCTCATGGGTTACCGATGGAACGGCTATATCTGCAACCGCCAGCCCCAGACTACTCTCGCGAACCCGTGTTCAAATGAAAGTACAGGATGGTTGCGATAATCGCTGCACTTATTGCATAGTTCCTTATGTACGAGGAGGCTCACGCAGTCGTAGCATTGAATCAGTAGTGGAGCATGCGCAACGCAAGGTACGTGCGGGCTTTCAAGAGATTGTACTGACAGGCATTCACCTTGGAGACTATCATCCCGATGATGACAAAAAGCGTGACCTCGGCGACCTGATCGCTGCACTCTTACACCAATCTGAAATACATCGCATACGTGTTTCTTCGCTTGAGCCTGAAGATTTTCGCCTCGAGTGGTTGGAACTGTGGGAGAATCCGCGCATGTGTCGTCATGTCCATTTGCCAATGCAAAGCGGTTCGGATCATATACTGCGACGCATGGCGCGTCGCTATAACAGCGAGCGCTACCGTACGATCGTTATGACAGCCAAACGACTTGTACCTGGCTTGGCTATCAGCACCGATATTATCACAGGCTTCCCTGGTGAGAGCGACAGTGATTTTGAACAGACTTACCAGCTAGCTGCAGAATTGCAATTTGCTAAGGCGCATATCTTCCGCTTCTCACCGAGACAGGGCACTGCCGCAGCGCGCATGCAAGGGCAGGTTAAAGAAGAGATCAAAAAAGCGCGCAGCGAACGTTTACTTGCCCTAAATGACCAGGACGTACGGCGTTTTCGACAGCAATTCCTGGGTGAGACCGTACAGGTACTTCTCGAAAGCTTCAAGCATGGTCGCTGGGAAGGCCTGACTGATAATTATCTTCGCGTTGAAGTAGATGGTCTTGCTGACTATGCAAATCAAAATTGGCAAAACACGCTCATCAAAGCACGTCTAAAAGATCTGGTTGATGATGGAGTGCTCGGTGTCGCGGTAGAGTAGGGAAACTTCCGAACGTATTACTATAGAGGAAGCTATTACAGGACTGATTTCGATGATACATTCAAGGTTAGTGAGATCTTCGGAGATCACCAAAAACGGGGCGAACACAACGGTCGTATATAGTAGGGGCGCACCCTTACGGTCGCCCTATGGGTCGTGGTTGGGCTTTCTCTTCTTCTTATTGTTAATACTATTGCTTTCCGCCTGTGGTGATTCTTTTACATCCTCGTCGACTATTGGAACTATCGAATCGCCAACTGTGCATTCACAACCTAAAACTACAGCATCAATAATGGCGAGTGGAACTTTCCAGGAGTATTCATTACCCTTATCCAACAGCGGACTTATGCGACCTGCCATTGACCTCACAGGCCGTATCTGGTTCGGTGAAATGGGCCATAATCTTCTAGCTGTCTTTGATCCTCACACGCAAAAATTTCAACAGATTACACCACCACACGGGCGCTCAGGAATTATGGGAGTAGTAGTCGCTTCCGATGACACAATCTGGTTCGCGGAACAGTACGCCAATTATATTGGCCATTACTTACCTGCTACCCGGCAATTTCAAACGTATCCTTTACCTACCCTGACCGTACCTGATCCTGGTCTTCCTGGCAAAACCCTCACACTCCCAAGCGCACCAAATGATCTGGTGCTCGATAATCAGGGCAATGTATGGTTCACTGAATTAAACGCTAACGCTCTAGGTCGACTGAATATACAAAGTGGGCAGACTCAACAATACCCACTTGCAATAACAAAGACGGCGCAGGCACTCAATCCATACGGTATCACTATCGATCAAAAGGGTAATATCTGGTTCACGGAGGCTAGTACGAACCATATTGGTCGCCTAGATCCAAAAACAGAGCAGATCAGCTATTTTTCGATGCAAGGTTCATCGACACCGCTTATGGAGATCGCAGCCGATACTCATGGTACGATCTGGGCTACTTCGTTTTCATCTGGTCTCCTACTTAGCTTCAATCCGAAAACTGCTACATTCACACCGTATTATGCACCTTCATCGGGCGGGTTGTATGGGATCACCATCACGCCTGGAGGTAAGGTATGGGTAACAATTAGCGCTGCGAACGCCATAGCAAATCTCGATCCTACTGCTAACCGCTTCATCGACTATGCTATTCCAAGTAGTGGAAGTTTGCCTCTCGGCGTTGTGATGGGAGCAAACGATTCGTTGTGGTTCACTGAAGCAGGTAGCAATAAGATTGGCATGTTGAAGCCATGATGGCCCCAGATATACATTTGCCAGGCATGGTTTATTTCAGATATTTCTCGAACCAACCGAGTATATGCTTCAAACGCTCAACGCGCAACTTCGGGTGACCGCCACGAGACAGCCCATGACTCTGGCCCTCAAAACGTACAAAAAGTACTTCGCGCCCAAGATATTTGAGTGACGCAAAGAGTTGTTCCGCCTGTTCGATGCTACAACGCAGATCCTGCTCGCTATGAATAATAAGTAAGGGAGTATGGATATTCTTAACGTACATGATTGGAGACATACGCATATAGCGATCCAGGTCTTCCCATGGAGTCGTATCAAGTTCATCATCTGCAAATGTCCAACCAAAGTCGCAAGAACCAAAGTCAGAAGCTAGATTCGTGACGCTGCGATCAGTTATTGCTACCCTGAAGCGGTCGGTATGCCCAATCAGCCAGTTCGTCATGAAGCCCCCATAACTGCCACCAGTAACACCCATACGCTGCTCGTCGATATATCCTTTTTGCAACAAGGCATCTACCCCAGCCATAATATCCAGGGAATCCTTCTCACCCCAGGCTCCTCGTACCGCTAACGAAAACTCACGCCCATAGCCGCAACTACCACGTGGATTCGTGAAGACAACAACATAGCCCTCAGCGGTCAATAACTGCATCTCATGGAAAAAACCATAGCCATACTGTGTCGCAGGGCCACCATGAATCTCCACGATCAATGGATATTTTTTAGATGCATCAAAATTGCGTGGCTTCAGTATCCAGCCATCCATCGGCCAGCCATCTGCTCCTGTATAAGGCATGTACTCCGGAGTAGATAAGTCCATCTCACTGAGTAAGGCATCGTTGAATGTAGTCAAACGATACAATTCGCTTTCTGGCGCCACCGATCGCACAAAGATTTCCTGTAATCGAGTTGGGCTTCCAATCAGTAAAGCCATCTTGCTGTTTAACTTATCAATGCTGTAATCACGCACATGAAGTTCACCTGGAGTAAGCGTCGGTGGATTAGTACCAGCGCTACTTGTTGCTATAGCGAAGAGACGTGAAGCTCCCCTGTGACTTGCGAGCGCATACAATGTTCTTCCATCGGTTGACCAGGTGGGAGCAGGTGAGAGATGCTCATCGCCAATGTCGCTATTCGTCCAATCCTGAAAGGTTCCCTCGAAATCCTGCGACAAACAGGTTGCGGAGCCTCGATCAGTATTCTCAGGAATAGTGTAAAGGTCTAAGTGTCCGCCCGCATGAAGCTTGAGACCACCTATGAAAGCGATAGCAGAGCCGTCAGGTGACCAGGAAGGCGCACTGCACACTAGCGAACCATTGGTCAGGCACTTCAAATCACCAGCTCTCCCACTGGTTATGGTCAGTACATAAATGTCAGGGCAGGGCAAGCGCCAGCGGTCTTCTGTACGGCTGGAGACAAAAGCAATATGTGAACCATCAAGAGACCACGCGGGATCAGCATCATCCCAATCACCATCGGTGAGTTGTTGCGGATCACCGCCAGTGGCATCGATCAGGAAAAGGTGATTGCGTCTTTCATAGATAAAGCCGACACCATCAAGGCGGTACCATAATCGATCAATGACACGTACTTTAGGTAGTGTCTTTCCATCCTCATTTTCTTCATCAGCCGGTCCTACTTGCGCAGAAAATACTATTTGTTTGCTATCTGGCGACCAGACAGGATTTGAAGCCCCATGCTGCATAAACGTAAGTTGTCGCGCCTCACCGCCATCTGTTGGAATAAGCCAGATTTGCGATTTAGCTTTTCCTTGCTTTTTCTGCTCTGTTTGATCTCTGACAGCAGGTTCGCCCTCTCGATCTGTGACAAATGCAAGCCATTGCCCATCTGGTGACCAGTTTGGGTTATGAGCATTAGATGCGCCACCGGTAAAGCGTTTCGCCTCTCCACCATCTGTAGCGGCGATCCAGATTGAGGAATGATATTCCTGCTTTCTCTCATCAATTGTGGTAACTACAAATGCTACTCGCTGACCATCAGGTGAAATTCGTGGCCTGCTCACTTGCTTAAATTGGTACAGGTCCTCAGTAGTAATACTGCGCAACATAAAGTGTTCCTTATTACGCGTCATCCGAAAGTTTGTGAAGGCGGGAGCGGCGGCGGCTACTGCGCCTTTCTCTATCAATGGCAAAATCTAATGTTTCGTGGAGACGTTCAAAATCGTCAACATCAAGTTGTAACTCTACAGCAGGAAGATCATCAGGTTTGGCATGCCCTTCTTCATAGAGGCGTAAGACCAGCGCAAGTTCAACTTGTACTAAACTTTCTTCAATTCCAAGTTCCTCTTCAGTCTCCATAACCTCATCTTCTTCGTGTTCTTCATCCGGCTCAGTTTGTGTAAAGAACACTTCGATCTTTGCGCATCGGAAACGACCGGTGAGCTTTAGCGCATCAGTTGAAAGTTCCTCAGCCAGCTCACGCACAACCTCCATCATTTGAACGAAGGCGTCTTGCAGTTGTTCAAGGGCATCTTCTTCATCCCCTAACGTTAATTCACTCTCTGCCAGTTCTTCGATGGTAGATTCTACATTGCTTCCAGGTTCTGGTAAACGTTGACGCGCAAGATCGTTCAGCCGTTCAAGCGCTTGCGCAAAGGCTGGTGAGAGGGGAGCATTTTCTCGTTCCCCCTGCAATATATCTTTGTTCTCGCCTGTTTCTTCTACTTCGCTGTCTTCAACCTCGTCATCATCTTCATCGTCTGAACCCAAACCAGCGGCTTCTTCCACAGCCAAAATCTGATGGTGGAGTTGATCAACCACATCCCGGTTCATATATGCCAGGACGCGCGCCTGTCTTGAGGCTGCCACAAAAAGAAACGGAGGCCAGTCCCGGTAGCGCTCTCTACCACGTAAGTAGCGCAACTCCACCATCCCCAACGTATCAAGTCGTAGTGAAAGCTCCATTATTCCCTCCTGTAATTGAATTGACACCATCATACCACAATTGGGAGCAGTTTCTACAACCAGAGATACGAATTACAGATACGTCCGGTCGTATCAACTGCGATGCCTGAGATATGTTTTTGAGTAAAACCAACTGATACATTGATGTTGGTAAAGGTATTTGTTTTGGGAACGAACTTGCCAATATCTCCTGAAAATGCCTCACTATACCAGATATTGCCCGCGCTGTCAGCAGTAATCAAGTGTGGAACCGGCCCACCGGAATTGTTAGTTTTATGTTCGGTGATGGTAACCTTGCCAGATGTCGTGGGTGTAAAGCTCCCGATTTTCTGTTGCGTGTTCTCTGCAAACCAGATAACACCATTTGGAGCTTTGGTAATACCGTAGGGCTGGCTGCCAGATGTGGGAATAGCATTTTCTCCAAACATGTGAGTTGTAGTATTGAAGAAGCCAATCTTGTTAGCGGAGTACTCTGTAAACCAGATATTGCCATTAGTATCGAAGACCAGGTCGTATGGATTGGCGTTCGGCGTGGGAACCGTCCATTGATGCCATGCCGGAGGATTTGAAGGGATCAGTCTCCCGATTGCTTTTGTCTTGGGTTCAGTAAACCAGATAGTTCCATTACTATTCACAATCAGGAAAGTCGGGCTTGAGTATCCTTGAGGCTCGAGGTAGTTGTTTAAAAGCGCATCCGAATTGTTGTACTCACCGATATAGGAGCGAAAAGCGCTCGAACAAGAAGGCTCGGCATCGCAGCCTGGCTCCGCGACCCAAACATTACTATTTTTATCAATAGCTATGTCCCAGGGAGTCGCCTGGGTAGGGGTCTCAATTATCCCTGAAGCATGCGCCTGGCCAATATCCAAAAACGTCCATGCTAGTGCAACACTACCTATAATAGCTAGAAGTGACAGGCACAACTTGACTACCTTGCCTGTGTTTACTACTGATAATCGTGAAGTTTCCAAGAAATCGTTTCTTCGCATATGTTCTCCTAAATTTCACTACCTTAAATCATGAATAAGATATCAACGGGATCATTCATCCAGGCAACAATGCCAAAAATGAACTCAATAAACAAGGTGCAAAGGTATCGCAAAAAGGACACGAAAGGTTAACATTCACCTATTCCCACTGAGTCCAGGCTATCTTCAATCTATGGCGCACGAGGAAAAGCGCTGTGGCAATCACAACCAGCATAACTCCAAGTACCATGAGCGCAAGTGAGGGAGGTGTTGATAGGAAGAGCGCCCTCAATGCCCCTACTATAAGCAGAGCAGCACTACTTAGGATAAAGAGGCGAATTCGCGTCGCAATACCCAACAGAAGTAAGGCAAGGGACTCACCAATCAGAACCAGCGCCGGCAATAGATTACTATCGCTGAAGCTAAACCAGAGCGCAGGTAACAAAAGCAATAGTGCACCTGATAAAGCAACGACCTGTCCTGCCCAGTGTCGTCTGGGAAGAGTCTTGTCACGCATGACGAACGGTGCGACAACGGAGAGGTAACCAGCCGGAGCCAACAGGAGAATATCTAGTCTTGTCTGGCCAAATGCTGACAACTCCCAGGAAATCACGAGAGAGAAGAGCAAACCGGCCACATAATAACACCAGTGTTGTAATACTTTGGCCTGCTGCAAACTTTGCAGACTTTTCTGCGTTTCGTTTAAAGAGATGTTCACTCTGGCAACGATACTTGTATGTAAGTAACCATACCAGAACAGCAAAAGTGCCAGTTCGAGCAGCGCCCCAGCACCAACATGCGCCAATTGTGCTGGGCCGTTCGAAGAGAGTCCACCTTGCCCGATAATACTCAGCACTACAATTGTCTGACCACCTAAACCGAGTATTGCGTGTGGTATTGCTGAGGGTAGCCAGCGCGAAGAGGTAGGAGGAATGATTCTCCAGGTGAACTGAGTGGCGAAAACCACAAGGCAAAGCAAGCTGTATGCAGTCATTAAAGGTACCAGGTCTAGTGGAGGCTCCTCCCATAACCAGATGGTCCATGCAGCCAGGCCAGCAGGAAACACAAGTAATTCTGGTATACGCTCTACAAACATTATCACCAGGGCAATGATAGTGAATCCTAGCATGCTATAACCAATGAAGCCAGCTACAGGTTGCATTAACGACAGAGAGTTCCATAAGCCTATTGATACCACAGCAACCAATGATGTCACATACCAGGGCCAACTCCAGGTAAATTGTCGGAGAGGCTCCAAGGATTTCGATATCGCGGATGTGCTGATCATTCGTTTCGATACTACTCCTATGATCAACCCAAGAAGCGCCATCCCTAAACCGGTGCCAGATAGATAATAGGCAGTCAATTCCAACGCAAGTAAAGTGCCCCAGATTGCAAAACCTGCAACCAACCATAACCACACAGGCTGTCTTTCAAAAACCAGTACAGCAAAAGCTACCAGTGCATAGATCAGCAAGGCATCTGGAACTGCACCATAGAACGGACTATTGATATTTGCAACCGTCCCATAAACACCTGTCAGAACCGCTGCAGCAAGGGCAGTAGCATAGAAAGGCAGAGCATATGTGAGGAACTTATTTCTACGCACTGAACCGAAAAATGGCATTGGCTCGAGTCTAAAATATTTGACTGAGACACCAAGCGCAGCACATACAAGAGCAACAATAGGTGGGCGATACAGATCACCCAGGGAGCCCGCTGAGATGATTACCGACCATATCGCAAATGCAGGCATAAGCCACATTGCGATCTCCGTATTTTCAATAACTCCAATAATGTAGGCGAGTGCCGCGAAGCCAAGCAAAGCCCAGCTAGTAACAAGCAAATGATCCTGTGTATAGCCAGTATACCCAGTTATAACTGCGGAGATCACTGCTACAATGTAGTAAGGTAAAGACCAACTGCGGTCAGCGAAACGGCTGATAGCAACACCTGACAAGGCCAATACAGGTGTAAGGACGAGCAATACCCAGAATGAATTAGTTGGAATGAGCAGCGCGCCAATGGCAAAGCTTACCGAAGGAATAAGCCAGAGTTTCACACGTGATAGAGCGGAAGAAGCATACCAGGTAGCCGCCAGCAACGCAATTTCTATCGCAATCGGAATATGAACGCTGAATGTAGATTGAACAGCGCTTATATCGTTTGTGACGTTATGTATCGAAGCTAGTATACCGTAGACAAGACCGACAACCAGCAAAGGCCATTCCCACATATTCAAAAAACTCAGGTCGGTGAGATCCCGTGCTGGGATGACATTACTTCTGTTAGAGGTGAATCGCCGAATAGCCACGGATGTCAAAGGCATTAAGATACCCAAAAGCAGCATAGCGAGTGGTCTATTCCATAACGTTGGTATTGCTAATAAAGTGAAAGTGAGTGGTAGAAAGAGCAAGTTTTGACGATGTTGGTAAAGCAAGACTGCGTACAGAAGTGCGGCGAAGGAAAGCAGCAAAGCGCTGATGATATTCTGATTCTGATTGAGGCTCAAACTAAGGGTTAAAATGATCCCCAGTAGGGCCAATGTATCTAGCGGGTTAGACCATGCAGGGCTGTAGAGACTTCTGACGATTACAGCGCCAACAACAAGAACCAGTGCCAGGCCAAGAAATGCCCAGACAGGTGTGATATTGAAGGTCAATATAGCAATACTGTATTCCCAATTGAGCAAGAATCCTCCCAGCAGGAGAAGCCAGCACCAATGAGCTTTTGAGGGATTTTTTACTAAGCCCGCTCGGTAGAAAGTGATGCTAAGGGTTAGTAATATACCGAGACCTACCGCGACAAGTTCAGCCCCCGTTCGCCAACTCGTTTGATACATCAAGGACGATGAGTTTAAAGACGGACTATATGCAGAAGCAATAAGCTGTATTGGCAAGAGCGGCGAGCTTATCAAAGGTACAACAAACACCAAAACCAATGCGATTTGATCCAGCCCGAGGCTGAGAACGCCAAACGGCTCAAGACGACGTCCTGCAAATCTGTTAAGCCCATGATAAAGGATTGCAGTGCCTGTTAAAGCCAGCGCATACCCGATAGCTTCAAATCTAAATGCGTAGCAAAAAGCTAATACTGACACAAGAACTATATAGGCGAGGACAAGTACTGCATGATTCCATTTCGCCAGCCAGATCGAGAGAGTTGCCCAGAGCAGCAAAAGCAGTGACATACTTAGTATCGAAAAGCGTATTTCACTCACGGGTGAACTATTAAAGTCAAGCCCAAGAGAATACATCACTATGAGAGAGAGACCCAGCAAACTGGCAGCCACAATGGAATACATTACGTAGCGCATAGGATCTCGCAGCACTACCCAATGACGGATTAAAGGCCATGTGCTTTCACCACCACGCTTCAAAGAGATTGTTGCAGGAAGAGCGAGTATCATTGCCATACTCGGCCACCACCAATAAAAAAGGTTCAGTGCATCGGAAACTGCCAGATCTGCTACAAGCAGAGCAACCATACTGAGGTAAGCAAAAGGGATAAAACGCTGATAGACAGCCATCAGAATATAGATTATCGCAGCATAGGTGGCAGAAATCGCGATCAAAACAGTTACAGAGAACTGTATGTGACTACCTACTAATAATCGATAAGCAGAAAATCCAACCAGGGGTATTAGAAGCGCAAAGATGATTGCATAGATGGTTGCAACAAAACGAAATGATTGAAAACGGTAGGTAACGAAGCCGGTAATACCAAATACAGCATGCACAACGAACAAAACTAGAAACGCAACGAAGAGGTTGGAGGTTGTGATAGTAAAACTAAGCGAACCAATCAAGAGAAGAAACGCTCCAACAGAAGCAACAATATTAATTGCCTGGTCAGCAAAGAAATCCCTCCATGAGAAAACACGGCGCGGAGGCTGTGGCTTCATTGGCGGAGGCACGACAGCAGGCTCTTCTAGAGGCGATATCTGTGAGCTAACAGGTAATGGCTCCATTCTCACTTCTTCGGGAACTTCTGGTAAGGAAGGTGTGGTGACAACCGGCGCAACGGGAGCTTGCGCTCCTGCAGCAACTGGAAGAACGGTAGGAGAGGTTAACGTTTTGTAGTGACGCACTACATTCAAGCGCGACTGATAACGGCGTATCAATTCGTCAACCTTGAGATTACCTCCACCATACGTTGAAACTCTCTGAAGTTCATGAATAGCTGACTGCAGAAAAAGCTCCTCTTTACCTGGCTTCACAGGGTATTTACAGCGAGGACAATCTTCTGTTACTTTTGGATCAATAATCAAGCCACAGCAATCGCAATGGAATACAAATGTCGTGTTCATCTGACTACTCCTATTTTATACCAGATATGTCTATTTGGGTGTCTCTTCTTTGCTCATCATACCCTGAATGCGCATCGCAGCTTCATCGCGAGTAATCTTACCAGCCAGCAATTCATCAAGCACTACATCAATGTTGGGCAGTATCTCATCTGGTGGGATCTCAGCTTTTACTATAAGCTCAGGTGCAGGTTCCATATTTGAAGACGCTTCCTCGGTCGGAAGTCGCTTCGTGAGACCACTAAAGAGATGCTCACGCCTTGCAGTCCAGAGATATATAGCCAGTATTATTACACCAACCACAAAAGCGGACGCTCCGACACGCGCCACCTGTTGCCAATTTTCGAATGGCGAACCAAGTAAGTTTGTGCCAAGAGAATAAAGCGCCACTGCTCCACCAATGGCCGTGGAAAGGATGCCGCCAGCAAGCATTGCGAAAACGAATCCACGTCTGGGATCTGAAGCCACTGCAGCATCATGTTTGTAACGCTGGTGCAGGTTGAAGTCGAAAGGAATATACGCAAGCCCGGTGACGATTAGCGCAAGGGCTGGTGCCCATTCATGAGGCCCAGTAGTAATGCCAGCAATCATCTGGAAAACATTCAATAATACAAGTGCAATACCCCACCAGAACGCAGCAGCAAACAGGGAAGTAATAATAGCCTCACCTATTAAGGTTGTGGTTACCCGCCCCTGTGCGGAAAACTCTTTCCTGGCAGTGATTCGGAGCCAGATTATGTAAACACCGGTGATAAGGAGACCAAGGGTAATGAGGGCTGCAAAATTGTAATTATTTAGAATTTCACTTGCAGATAGAGAAACATTGAAAAGTGTCAGGATTCCCAATTCGATTGCACGGCTAAAACCATACAGAATAAGGCCAACTCCATAAGCAAAGCTCGCAAAATGCAAGATGCTACGCAACAACGAAGCGCTATCATTACGAGTAAAAAATCCATAACCTATCCAGAATAGTACGATCCACAACGTAGATACTACCAAACTGAGCAGATTGGGGCCTGGACACCCCGTAAATCCTCCGCACGCAATTGTACCAGTAGCCTGACCATTAAAAATGAAAGCATCCCCAAGTTGAAAGGCGGTATTGTTCCAGGAAAAAGTCAGGAAAATGAGTAGGATGAGTTGCACACCATACAGATGCAAACGCTGGAATGCCATTGCCGCGCCAGCTCCAGCCTGGCTTCGTTGCCGTTCAAATTCAAGCACTACTAACAGGAGAAGTGCAGTAGTGGCAAATGCTGCTGAACCCGTGAGGTCAAAGGCGGGATCATGACCAAATTGGGCAATCACCACTGTTGACGAGACAACTATAGCTAATGGCGCATCGATCAACTCGGTGATATTCAAAAAGAAGGAGCGGATAGCGCTGCTACCAGCTGCGGGGTCATTATGCATATCACGGCGGATCAGCCAGTAATGTAAGATTCCGAATATAGCTGCTATTAACCACGACACCGCAAAAAACACTGTGACTTGCACGATTGCAGCATTTGTTGGGATAGTGCCATAAGCACCTTGTAAAGGAGTAAGCGAATAGAGAGTCTGCAACAACTTACCTAAGCCAACTGCTGCAAAGATCAACATCGCTATAAAGACAATATAGAGATATATGCGGTAAAGATTGCGGGCCATAAACTCCTCCTTATATAAAAGGATAAAATCGTTCTATGACTGTATGATATAGCAATTGGTGAGTGGAGGCATGGTGCAAATGACACATCTTTCACACAATTTATGAAAGGAAGCTTCTTGAAGTGGGAATTTTGGAGATAGAGATAAATTGGAGGCGACCCGGGCAAGGCTAGCGAACCACAAAATTTGCTGAGGCTGATTGGTTTGAAGTTACCGCAAATTGCGAGGATTATTCTTGTACAGCGCTTTGCACTTCTTCAATACATGCAATTTTAACGATCTCGATAGAGTAACCCCTTTTCTTCCATTTTCCTATTCCCCGTTCTAAACGAGCATCTAAGTCCAGGCGTGTACGTGCTTCTACCAAACCAGTCGAAGTCATAGGGGTATGTTCAGCATGAGTGATACAGTAAGTGACGTAATACTTCATATTCTCCGCTTTCCTCGTTTATGAAAAAACATCTCAAATCTTCTGCTTTAAGGTAACCGTTCGCCGCTTTGCATTGAGCTGACGCAGGTAGTTGGCAAGGTGGGCATTGAATGTCAACCCATCGTACCATTCTGGGTAAAATGGATGAAGTGACTGGAATGCAATGGTGATTACATACTGAGCAAACTGTTGTTCATCCATTGCAGCTATTAGGGTCCGCAGATGTTGTGGATCGGGAGCATTCCATGACACTGGTTTTTCAATCTCCGTAACAGGCATATTGAAGTTCAGTTGCGAGAGAGCCTCAGTATCAGAGAATACAGGAGTATATCCCAATGCTAACCAAATTTCTTCCGCTTTATCAAAAGGTTTATCGGTGAGATTACTTCCTTCCACCCATTGCTGAATGATTTGAAAGAGGTCTGCGTCAGAGAGCGCAAGCAAATCCAACTTGACTTGTTTGACGAAAGTTCGGGACTGGCCGTTCATCTTCATCGGAAATCCTTCCTGATACCACGTTTGCTTAACGAGAAGGAGAATACAAACATGGCCTGGGGGAAGAGCAGCCATGGTCCATTTTTCTTTTTGATGACAATAGTTAACATTTCACATAGTAGAGCTATTATCGCATTACGTATGTGAAATGACCTTTAGCTACTCTTCCCAGCGCTACGCACTAAATGTGATGATGACCTGGTTAACGAGCGCGACGCCGTCTGCGGCGTTGTGCTTCAGCTTTGCGTTTTCGCCGAGCTTGAGGACTTTCATAATGCCGACGCCGTCTTGCCTCTGATAAGATCCCAGCTTCCTGTACCTTGCGTTTGAAACGTTTGAGTACAAACTCAAACGAATCGCCCGGATTCACCATAACTTCTGTCATGAAGATTACCAGCGCGATCGTTGGTCGCTTGAGCGTCCACTTCTTTGTGCCTGGTAACAATCACTACAATATACAGGTTTGTCGCCTCGTGGCTCAAAAGGCACCTGTGCCTCATTTCCACAATTAGAACAGGTTACGATGTACATCTGACGAGGTTCACGTTCCCGGTAATCACTACTGCGACTTCTACTACTATTGTATCCACCACCTGACTGCTTGCGTGCTGCCCGGCAATCTGGACAACGGCTTGGGGAATTCGTCAATCCACGGCTTGCATAAAATTCCTGTTCGCCTACTGTGAAGGTGAATTCTGCATTGCAATCGCGACAATACAAGGTTTGATCTGACAATGACATGTTTCTACTTTCTCAATTCCTGGGCTTAATACCCAATTTATTCTCGTGTATCGTGCGGCTTGCAATAGAAAGGGGTGCCACTACATTTCTGACCTGATATATGCAGTCAAAATCCCTGAATCAGAGACCCAATTCGTCCACAATTTGTAACACTTCATCGGCATGCTCATCTGGTTTAACTTTGTGCCAGATCTTGCGCACGATTCCATCCTTATCGATCAAGAACGTTGATCGATTTACCCCCGTGTACTTCTTCCCAGCGAAGTTTTTCTCTTTCCACACATCATACAACTGGGAAACAGTTGTGTCGGTATCGGCGAGAAGCGGAAAATTCAGGCCATATTTGTCCGCGAATTTCTGATGAGACGTAACACTGTCAGCGCTAACGCCTAAAACAACGATCCCTCGCTTCTGCATAACGCGGTTTGAGTCGCGGAAGTTGCAGGCCTCTTTCGTACAACCGGGCGTGTCATCTTTTGGATAGAAATACAGCACAACTGTATGTCCCTTGAGGTCTGCCAGATGCACCTGGCCGTTTTTCACGATATCATCATTGCCCACTGCGGGTAGTGTAAAATCAGGAGCAGCCTGTTGCTCCTGGATTGCTGTATCACTCATCAAAATCTCCTCTTATTTTTATGATGAAAGTATATACCTCATTGTTCCAAGGAATAAAGACGAACACCAGGTATTACTACCTCTGAATCCGCTTTCAAAGGGGAAAACACAACACTCCTAAAAACTATTCCTTACATTATATTCGGTTAGAATAGTTGAAGAATGAAATTCAGCAGACTACACGAAAATTATTTCCCAAGCCTGTATCTAAAACCGTGCAGCGTATTGAAACCTTCAGCGACCCGGTCCAGCCCCACTCACTGGTGAACGTGTTTCAAGCTATGTTGCGAGGGCGCCCTCGCGGTCGTTTAGGCCCAACAGCCTCAGCACCGGGTCGGGTTCGTGGTCGTCCTGGTCGCTTGGGTTCAACCCAGGCAGGCGGAGCCACCGTGTAGGTGAGCACTTCCCACACACTCCAGACATGATCGGTGAGTCCAGCAGCCATGGCAGGCGGACAAGGTCGTCCGCCCTGTTTCGTCGTGCTCACCTCCTGGTGCGGCCAACAGAAATGGTAGGTGCATCCGATTCAATACATGCCGGTGGAGAGTGCCTGCAGGCGCTGAGCGGCATGACGACATGTGCGCGTGAGAGAAGCCAGCCGCTCACGCATCGTGGCATTGAACCGTTCAATCAAGGCGCTAGTGAGAACGCTGCCGCCCAATGAGGCTTGCAACAGCTTGCTGGCTTGTTCCAGCGTTCCCACCGTCATGATGCGGGTCACTTGCACCACCCGTTTCTTTTCCGTTCGTTTGATGACGGTGGCGATACACACCTGCGACCACACCTGCAAACAAGCTCGTCCCCGTCCTGCCGTGCGGTTGACTTTTTCGCGAACGCCCGCTTGATGCTGCCTGGGTACGCGGCCCAGCCATCCGTACACACCAACACGTCGCGCAGCCCTTGCCCACCGCGTCGCACCTGGTGCAGCAGTCGATCTGCCACCTGCCTCTCGCGTGTCACACTTACCGTCCCTGCCAGCCACAAGCGCGTCGAGACCATCAGTGCCAGTCCCATCCACGCGATCATCTGCCGTCCTTTGACCCGGATTGCATCGGCTTGCACATGCAGCAGATCCCATGGTCCTTGTTCACCCAAGTCATGATGCACCTGTTCACACTGCTGCCCGGCTCGGTCGCCCCACTTGGCCACCGTGCGCTCAGCGAGGCCAAAGGCACGGACACTGGCCTGCACCGGACAGCCATAGGCCACCAACGTCACGACGAGCACGATCACCTCCATCGGTTTGCGCAAGCCCTCACACATCGTCCCCTGCCTGGCACTCAAGGTTTTCCCACACGTTTTACCCTGCTAGCGTGGCCTTTTGCGGCCATGGATCACGCTATTGCCTTGCCCCTTTTGTCCTCTTGCCTTGCACTCCAGATTGGGGCAAAATTGCCTGGAAGCATCCATTGGCTCTGGTGGGTTGTTCATACCTCCAGAATCGCCCATGGACGCTGCTTTTTCCAGCTTCTAGCACTCTTTTCCACCAGGTAGTGGGGCTGGACCAGAATTACGCAAACGGGATTATTTACCAATTTTGTTTGATTTTGACAAACCTACAAGCCGAGATATCACAGAAACAATTTCCACCTTAGCTCATCTATCAAGATTTGTTATTGCCGATATCACCAATGCTAAGAGCATTCCACAGGAATTAATGTCTATTGTTCCAAATCTTCCATCGGTAGCAGTCCTACCACTGATACTCTCTTCACAGCAGGAATATGGCATGTTTGAACATTTCATCAGCTTCCCTTGGGTTCTTCCTCTCTATCGCTACAATGATCAAGAAAGCTTGCTTGCTTCATTTCAAGAAAAAGTCATCACATCAGCAGAAAAGAAGGCACAGAAGCTAGAAAAACGACGAGAAAACTGAGCTGGACGACGCAAATTAAACCTTCACTGCCTCAGTTCCTATAACTGTGGTGTCGAGTCTCATAAAGTCGTACCTACCCATTTTCAGCGAAGTCTCACAAAGTCGTACCGGCCAAGCTGTGAATAGAGTCAAGCTGTCACCAAGTCTCCAACGAAAATGAGAGGATTCATTGGTAGCTCAGCAAGGCTTGCCAGGCCGCAAACTCATCCATCAACAAAAAGATCATAGTTGGTGAGCCAAAGCGAAGGAAAGGGGATGACTTTCCGAGACTTTCAAGAAACCAGACGAGTACGACTTTATAAGACTCAACATTTCGTTATATGGCATATTTACGCTCACAGCTTAAAAACTCATACTTGCAAACAGGCTTACCAGCTAGTTCTGTGCTAATGGTTCAAACATCATGAGCGGCGCTGAGTGAACACAAATATTGCAGTTATATGGTGCGTCGTATCTTTTCGGCGTTTTCGCACCGAGAGGCCTACTTGGCAATAAAACAAACATGCATAATAGAAAATCATTACCAAAGCTTAACCAGATCGCAACCCTTTCATCCTTCTAAAATTAAACTATTACTTTCATAATTGATCATGGTAGCTTAGGTATCTTCATAATGATTTGTAAGGCAATTCGAGCTGTCTGTAGTGGGAAAGCGCTGTTTCGGCAATAAGTCGCATCAAAATTTTTGTAAGTAGGGCTTTCATATCTGGTTATTACACATGAGCAGACAGCAATCCTCACTGTGATTCTACTAAGTTTTTTAAAACAAGTAGGCGGCAATTGTGAGTGTAACCTTATATCGTATGTATTAGTGGCGTAATAGAATTTCTTACGCCGATGTTTTCGTAAGGAGGTACGTACAATGGCTTTCGTAAAGCGGCGAATCAAATTTCTCACGTTGGTGACGGCTGGGCTACTCCTTCTCTCAGGTCTTGCATTTTCGTTCTTTGTGTCTAGCCCACGTCAGGCAGCACATGCGTCGGGTTCTCAGGGCTTCTACCAGCAGACAAACCTTGTTTCTGACCTCGCCGGTCTCGCCCAAATTACTGACCCGAGCCTGGTAAATGCCTGGGGATTGGTGCATGGCCCAACCACTCCCTGGTGGGTTGCGGACAATGGAACAGGTGTGTCCACACTGTACAACACCATGAGCGCGACTGTGGTGAAAGTCCCACTGACAGTCACCATCCCGGCTCCCGCGGGCAGCCCTGCCGGAACGACGTCAGCGCCGACCGGCGTTATCTTCAACGGCGACGGTGGCTTCAATGTTTCACAAAACGGCCAATCCTTTTCAAGTCTGTTCATTTTTGATACCGAAGATGGCACGATATCCGGCTGGAACCCCACTTTCCCCGACCGCAGCCATGCCGTCCTGGCCGTGGATCGATCGAACGTAGGGAAGGGTGCGGTCTACAAGGGACTGGCTATTGGCACCAATTCCTCTGGAACGTTCCTCTTTGCCACCAATTTCCGCTTCGGAACCATCGAGATGTTCGACTCGAATTTTCATCTCGTCCGCTCCTTCACCGATCACCGTCTGCCGCAAAGTTATGCACCCTTCGGCATCCAGAACATCGGAGGCGATCTCTATGTCACGTTTGCCAAGCAGGATGCGAAGAAGCACGACGATGTAGCGGGCCCGGGTCATGGCTTCGTCGATGTCTTCGACACCAATGGGCATTTGATTCGTCGCCTCATTGCACGCGGTAGCCTCAACTCTCCCTGGGGCCTGGCCCTGGCACCTGCTAGCTTTGGCCAATTCAGCAATGACTTGTTGGTCGGTAACTTCGGCGATGGGCGCATCAATGTCTTCGATCCAACTACCGGTGCTGCCCTTGGCTCACTTCAAAATAGTGCAGGCGTCCCAATACAGATCGATGGCCTGTGGTCCTTGCAGTTCGGGAATGATGCAGCCGCGGGCGCATCCAACGAACTCTTCTTCACTGCCGGTATCGATGGGGAAGCACACGGCCTCTTCGGGGATATTCAGTCTGAAAGCTGAAGCATGATCGGTAAGCAATCGAGCGAGAAGGTCACATAACAGGTCAGCTTGTGGGGCTTCCGTTGATGAGGGATGTCCCACAAGCTGACTTCATGGCAACGTGATCAATTAACTGTTACGCCACATGCAGCGGGAAGGAGCCCGGTATGGATGCTTCAGCTTCAGATGGAGACGGTCGCAAGTAATTCATAACTGACTGAAAAGGCTCTACCACTGACAGAAGAACTATTGCAACTACTCAGGGGACTGGCGAGTAACCTCCTAGATCGTAGGTATGCTTCAAGGTATTCGCGAGCCATGCTCGATACCACAGAAGCGTAATCATTCTCGTGCTTGACACGAAAAGGAAATGGAAATGTCATATACGTATCTCTTTAAGAGACGGTCGTTCCAGGTATTGCTCAGCTTTCTTGGTCTTAGTGTGATCGTCTTCGCCCTACTAGCAGCGGCACCTTTCAGCTCAGGCCTTGGGCTAAGCCAGGGAGGATTGGATCCCAGAATCCAGAAGATCATGAACGAGTCAATCTATCAGCATGGCGAATGGAGTCTGCTTGAGACCGATCCTGCAACAGGCCGCACCGTACAATCGGTGGCTCCAGCACAGCGTCTCTTCGTCCAGGGATCAACGACCAAGATCTTCACTGTCTCAGCAGCGCTCGATGATCTCGGCTTTACCCACCATTTCACGACGCCAGTCTTTGCTTTGGGGCAAACGAGCGGCGGCTCGCTGAGTGGCAAGCTCGTGCTGCTCGCCCAGGGCGATCTCACTATGGGAGGTCGCACCACGCCTGATGGCAGCGTGGACTTCACCAATCTCGACCATGGCGATGCCAGTAACTTCGTGCCAGGGGTGACGCTTACACCTGAAAATCCGCTGGCTGGCATCAACCAGCTTGCGCAGCAGATACATGCATCGGGAATCACGCATGTGAACGGCGATGTCGTCATCGATGATCGTCTCTTCCAGCCCGACCCCGACCTCGATCCCAGGACGAACCCGATGATCATTAATGACAACCTGTTCGATGTCGTGGTCACACCCGGTCACGTCGGTGCGGGTCCAGGCTCGGTGACCTGGCGTCCTCAAGTAGCTCCTTTCCACCTCGTCGTGCAGGTCACGACCGTCGCCGCCGGGCAACCAACCGCTCTATCGGTCCAGCCGTTCCCTGATGGTCGTCTCCTGGTCAGCGGCACGATCGCTGCCGGTGCAGGCCAGCAAGTGCGCGTCGCTGATATCCCCGACCCTGCGTCTTTTGCGCGCACCGCGCTCATTGAAGCCTTGAGCCGTGTCGGAGTATCCGTGAGCGCCGTTGCGACTGGCCCCAACCCGATCAGCAAGCTTCCCCCCACCAGCAACTATCAGGGCGATCCGCGCGTGGCCGCGTATGTCTCGCCGCCGTTCAGTGAGTACACCAAGTTGATCTTCAAGATCAGCTCCAACGTGGGTGCGGACCTGATGCTTTGCCTGATGGCGGTCAAAGCAGGGAGTACGAATTGCGAAGATGGCTTTCCCGTACTCGCCTCCTTCCTCACCAGGGCGCATGTCGATACGAACCAGATTGTGCTCACGGATGGTCACGGCGGGCCAAACGACCGCTTCACACCACAGGCTTTGACCGAACTGTTGCACTACTGGATGGGACAGCCAGAATTCGCCCAATTCCGCCAGATGCTGCCCATTCTCGGTGAGCATGGCAACTTGGCAGGCATCTGTACCAGCTGTCCGGCCATGGGTAAGGTCTTCGCTAAACCTGGCACGGCAGCGGCTCTCGACTCGTTCAATACTCGGTTGTTCCTGAGTGAGGCTCTGGGCGGTTACCTGGAGGTGAAACCAGGCAAGTTCTACATCTTCGATCTGGCGATCAATAATGCTCTCATTCCATTCACTGGTGCCCAACAGGTGTTCAACGACCTGGCCAACATCTCTGCTTTCCTGCAAGAGGATGCCGCAAAGTAACGCAGCTGTAACCATCCAACAGGCCGATGAATGGCCTGTTGGATGGTTCAGGAACTAGCTCTGAATGAAGAATGAGAGATGATTTCCCAGTAGCCATGGAGCGATGCTACGCTATGTTGATTGTCGAAGCCGCAGATGAAGGATGGTCTCCTGTTTGTAACTGAGCAATGGGACAATGGTTGAGCAAGATGTCAGCCCGATGTGTCGAGTCTCGTAAAGTCGTCCCGATCAAGCCATTGGCATACTCAAGTTGTCTCCAAGCCTCTTGTGAAAAGGGGAGGGCTCATTGATAGCTAGGCAAGGTGTGCATCAGCGCCAACTCCCCCATCAGGTCCGCTTTGGTTAACCCTTGAGCTGGCACCCGAACAATTTCTTCATTTCCTTCAAATTGGCAGAGAAACGCGAGAGGATCAGCATCAAAGCGAATAGCCACCCCGAGATGGGCAACCTGCTTGCCAAGGTAGTAGGAATAGCCTCCTAAGCAAAAGAATCCATTGCTGCGAATACGACGGAACCAGCGGCACGCTTGAAGATAGGTCCACACCCTCTCCAGACACAGCAAGTCTTCTTCCCATTCCGGTCGATACAAGCGTCCCGAATGCATGGCGTGAGGGTAGGCTTCCAAAGGAGCTTGATGGGAAAGTGTTCGACTCGGTACGTGCTGATTGAGGGCTGCTCGACGCTCATCCAGACCAGCCCACAAGTCAGTATGAGACGCGTAGGTTTGTCCCAGGAGTGCTTGGGCGGTCATTGTCTGATGTGTCCGCTCAATAATGGCATGATCGGTGGGGCATCGCTTGCGCGTAAAGCGCACTTGCACGCCAAGGGCAAGTAACCAAAGATGTAATCGGGTGGGAAATGGGGACGGAGTCGTATTGTCGTAGAAGACGGTGCCATGATCGAGCGTCAGAACTTGAGGTAACCCATAGGTGAGGAAGGCGCGCAGTATCGGTCAATTGGTAGTCTGGCAGCCCTGGATTGGTCGTTTCTAGGCTGGGATAACTTTCGGCCTTCAGTCGACTGACCACATCCACAATCGTGATCAAACTGACTTTGCCCACCCCTTCGACCCGCATAATGCCTTGCGCGTCCATCTGCCATTCTTGATGGGGAGTGTTCGGTGACATCCGAGGTGGTTGGAGCAAGACGTGATGTGGTTGATAGCGACGTGTCAGAGCAGCTTGTTTGAGGAGTCTCGCAATGCATGCTCGACTTGGCAGTGGCTGATTGCCCCAGTAGACATCCCTCTTGAGTTCAGCTAACAGGGTGTTGGGTCCCCAGCCGGGATGAAGCTTACGTAGATGAAGGATGGTCTCCTGTAATTTCTTAGGAAAGGGACGAGAGACGGACCGCTGATTGGACGACCCATCTGCGATTTGAAGCCGACACAGCCCTGGTGAATGGATCGTCGTCGCCATTTGCGTACCGTCCAGATTGAGCACCCAACTCTCTCTGCAATTCGGGCGTCGTTGAGACCAGCAGCAGCATACTCGCTGATCTCTAGGCATGTCTGAAACGTGGTTGTTTGTCCTCGTAGATGCATATGGCTTCCCTCCCGGCTTTCATGTTCTTCTTCTGAAGAAGATCATAGCGCGTAAGGGAGGCAGACGAGGTACGACTTTACGAGACTTCACCAAAAAGAGGTAGGTACGACTTTCTGAGACTCGACATGTGGATTCTAGGAACCACCCCTTGCTATCTCATGCCTAAACCTCTACTATTAAGGTACAATATAACGCGGCGCGAAGCGCATTATTAGGAACCGGTTTTTCTAAAATTTCTTGCTTTCGAAACGCGCTAGGAACGGGTATTGTAGACCCATGACACAAAATTGGACAACACGTGTCATTTATCGGTAATCCTGCGCTGGTTTCTCATTTAACTTGCCACGCTCCCAGGCTCGTTTAGAGGATGAGCTTTCTCACGTAATCTGGCGCTGCATCAGAAAGAACCTTTTTTCCTTTTTCCCTTCTCTTTTTCAT
>WNFY01000229.1_pt1 | contig 47157 bp, 46 predicted proteins | sample 5400091 | NCBI WGS metagenome assembly WNFY01 (sample SAMN13153364, study PRJNA577476) | soil metagenome | isolation source: 60 cm soil or saprolite under grassland replicate 1 | place: USA:California | collected 2016-06-15
TATGAGAAGAAAAAAAACAATCAATTAAAAATATCAAACCATATCTTTAACCTCAAAGTTCTTACAATTATTGACCGCTTTAAAAGGGGTGGGTCAACATGGCCGGAATGGTGGGTCAACATCAACGGAATAGACACTCATGCACCTTGCCATGAGAATATGATTATATCCAGCAGCAATATCAGCTTTCAACTGTGCCGCTGCTTTATCTGCAATATTTTCATCAGCAAGTTTCTTATTATATTCTCTAATAGGAAGGTAGTTAATCTCTTTATAATATTTCTGTTCCTGTGCTTTGCGAAGTGAGAAATTAAAAATCACTTTGCCCTGTAAGCTCTTTCCGTCATTTCTAAACGGAGTTGCGGTAAACAAAAAGACTTTTTCCTTATCAAATCTTTCTATCAGTTCTTTCCATGTTCTTGCTTCGGAGTGATGCGCTTCATCTACAAAGAAATGAGAAAAGACATCCTTTAATATTATTCTTTCAGCAGCACTGCAATTAGTAAGTATATCCATTGTAGATACAACAACATTGCACTTTGAAATAAATTCCTGTAATTCCTGTGTATTTTGAAAGCCACTATTTAAGACACCGACTATCGGATTCATGCAGCCTGTGTTGACAATACCAAATTCTTTAAGCAAGCCGAGTGTAATAAATTTATTTGCGATTTGTGTTCTTAATGAATCAGATGGAACAGAAACAAGAAGTTTTTTACACTGATTGGCAATAAGAGCAGATAGCATGGTTTCTGTTTTTCCTGTTCCAGTTGGCATTACAACTATTGCCTTGTCCTCTGGATTTTGGATGTGTGCAAGAATTGAATGTAAAGCACCCATTTGTGGCGGTCTCAATCCTTTGACATTTGCTTCTTCGTTTTCTTTTATGAAATTGAATTTATCTTTCCAAGAAGCAACAACTTGGTCAGGTGTTACAGTAGCAAAAGCCGGATTCTTCAACCAACGCTTAATATTTACTCGGTTGGCATTTACGTCATTTCGTGTTGGTCTCTTCGAGGTAAATAGCACATAATCATGTGCCCCAACATTATTATCATCTTTATCAGAAGTAAGCAAATAGTTGATGCCGTTGCTTTCAATTACAAAAGGATTAATGCTAACAAACTGAATATTATGAAGCGTATTTTCTCCCCCGAAACATTGCCATATTTCATTTCCAGTGGCTTCAAAAATTAGCCTTGATATTTTAGGCAGATTCAACGGCATATTGCGCATTAGTTTTCTATGGTTGCAAGTTTTGAGAGCAGTAAATCTTTCAACTGGTTCAGCTTTGTGTTTTGTATTTGAGAAATTTCAATTTGGTCTAAAACTGGTTCAATATATTTATTGAATTTCAAAATCGTTTCTCCATGAGGTTTTAAAATTTGGAACGATGACATTAATGTTGCATTTGCTTGTGGTTGTGCCGAACCTTCAGCGTTTGCCAGAATATATTCTCTATACTTTGCTGAATCAGTAGTGATTCCTAAATAAATATTCATTGATTCTTCAATAGCAACCATCCTAACCAGATAGGAAGCAAAAACTCCTTTCGCCGCAATGTCTCCTTAGCTTCGCTTCGTGAGTGGGAAGGGACATTGCGGTTCTATCTACGTGAATTTGTTAGATTAATATCTCTTAATTCCATGTAACTTGTTACAGCGTAAATACCTTGTTCATTCTCGATATAAAATTTAGCTGAACTATGAACATATTGTTCTGGTAATTCTACTAATTTATTTCCCTTGCATGGATATAATAGCATGTACATGGCTTGGCATAATAGCATAGCCAATAATGAAATGGCCTTCTTTTTTAAGATGATTGAACCATGTGTAAACTGCATCATATGCATGACAGATTTTAAATAATGGAAGCCAGTTGGTACAGGTAAAGGTGATAAAATAAACCCCTTCTTTTTCTGTTATAGCTTTGCGAACAGGCATAGAAGTAAGATAGGAAAAATGAACGAGATTTTGTAATGCTGATACTGCAATGTCCCTGCCTTAGCGCACAACGCCATTGAGGAGACATTGCAGCGAAAGAAAAACTTTCCTTCGCCTGCACAACGTTAGCAATGGGTCAACCATCATCTTATATACAGCATGTAAAGAGCTCAGTTACGTTCTTTGCTTCACGGCACACAGACATTGCGGAGAAAAGAATTTTGTAATGCTAATACTGAGCAGAATTGAGTTGCAGTATGAACTGTAGGTCTTTTGACGAATAGTCTCCCGATAATTATTGGGATTCCTGCAAAGCTTTTCACGCATCAACAGCTAATCCTCTCACGTTTTGTATAAAAGCCTGTGTAAAGCTCCTGCCGTCTTAATGCCGGTTGGTCTGTAACCAGTAAGTAGTTGCCCGTTACAGTCTGTCGTGTCAGCGCAAAGAAGCCAACAGTTTTACCAACAAGTTTTCTCTTTCGACACGTCATCAACGGTTCATTTGCATTCAGCTTCTTTACACTTACCTGATAATGTCTTTACACTACCTTTTGCCTAAATGTTCAGCACCATGCCTTTTGAACACAGCACCTTCAGGTGGTTTGCATACCTCAACTGCATGACGTATGCGGCAGACCTACTGCCACCTCTTATACAACATTGAAAAGAACTATCAATCCTTTTCATTCGTGACATACCATTGCGGGAAGAGAAAATTAGAAAAAATAAATGAGCTTTTGGAATGCTATTTCCGCAATGTCTCTTGCCTTCACACAAAGCTATTGAGGAGACATTACAGGTAAGATGGACGCTTGCGCATAAGTCGGCGCCTCAGTCTCAGCTAACTTCTTTTTTATGTTGGCATTGTTAAAGCAACGGGGGGAGGGTTTTTGAATAAGCGACCTGCTTAGATAATAATGCAAATGACTGCATAATAAACGTTTAGTACAAGTGAAGTTTGTTAATTGAATTTTAAGTAATTGACTTTTTTTAAATCCTATCTTGCAACCTTACTTTTCAACCCTTACAAAATGGACGCTATTGAAGAATTTGTAGAAAGAGCAATAAAATCAGTGATTGCAAATAATTACGATTTAGCGAGAGAGTGCTTACTTAGGATAGATTACTCGAGACTGGCTGAAGAACGACAATGACAGAATGCTATGAATATAGTTTGGGCAAACCCATTAATAAAGAAGCCACCTAAGCCAAAACAGAAAAGTTTCCGCGCTCCTGTACGTTCTTATGATGAAGCCGCTACATTTAAAAGAGATCATTTTACTTGCCGATATAAACATTGCCAACGGCCTACCATTCATCTTTCGGTACTTAAACAATTATCGAGAATTTTTCCAGATATTCTTTCGTATCAAAGAAATTGGAGGCCGGTAAATTCACATATTCTTTACTGGTGCTGCTCAACTAGTATTGAGCATATAGTAGCGTTTCCTTTCGGTGGAACCTCTGCACCAGAAAATTTGATTACATCTTGTTATCAGTGTAATGATATCAAGAATTATCTTCCGCTTGAAGTTCTTGGATGGACAATTACTAACCCAGCGACTTCTGTTTGGGATGGTTTGCTGCGATATCTTAAACCACTACAATGTATTCACCCAAGTGTAGCGGACCACTCTCACAGTCAGTTTACTCATGGAAAAACATCATCAAATACAACTGCTCCAATTCATTTATCCCAATATGGAAATGTGGCTCTTAAAACTTGTATGTTTATACAGGCCCAGCTTCCCGGAAAGAATAGCAAAAGAAGTTATCGAATTGAGAATTTTTTTGATTCAGTAATTACTCTTTGTGAAATGTGGAGGAGCAATAAAGATAGAATATGGGTAGCTTCAAAAAATAAACAAAGTTTTGATATTAATCAACTTGAATATTTTAAAGTGCTTCGCAATGTTGCACCTTTAGAAGGGAGCATCAATTGAGAAGATGTAAATTAAACATTTGCAAGTGCAAGACACTGACTGCCTCAAGTAAAGATTTAGATAATGATGAAATGAACTATTATATTTTAAAGAGTATTTAATCAATGTCCCTAATTTTTTCGAAATCACTAATACTGATTTATACCATCAATAGAAGATCTAAGAATACCGCTTGTTGGGTGAATGCTATGCTCCATGCCTGCACAGAACATCAACGGGGGCGGGGACAAAAGCGACTCCTCATACCTTGGGCTAACAGGGGAGACTACAGGTAGCGCTAAAAAACTCGACAGATAACTGGGGGAAGGAAGTCTAAGGATAGCATCAACGAACTCCACAGGTAGCTGGTCCTGTTTGTTCTATTTATAGACCATGACGAATAATGCTTCTTGTCGCCGATTCCCAAGCATATTGATATGTGTGCAAAACTCTTTTTTTGAAACAAAGAACGTTTGCGAGTTCCTTATCGTGAATTAATGTAAAACGTTTATTAACTGTATCTCCAGTTAGGTAATCAAATATCAACTGTAAATGCGTCTCATATTCTTCTTTCGTGCTTTTGAAAATATAACTTGCTTTTGATTCTTCAATACTTTCCCAAATCCACAATATTCCATCCGTATTGTTTATAGGAAATAAAAATGAATCATGAATTTGTTTATTGCCGCTACTGTTGACTACCGTTTCTGGGACTGGAATTATCGGCAAATCTTCTATAGAAAATTTACACAACAAATCAAAGCAGGCAGGAAGAAATAAGTCTGGTAGATATTTTTTGTAGAAGGACTTTGAATAGGTTTTAAATTTAAGGATTGAATAATTTTTATTTCGTAAAACAGACGAATCAAAGGTGTCTGCAAAACTTAGGAACTTAATGTAATAATGTAAAACCTCTATGTTTTCGATTTTCGTTATTCTGCGACCACTTGTTTCTATTAATAATTTCGGTGCATTCCTAAATTTATAGATCGCCTTTATGTGATTAAGCGCCTTTTTGGATTCATAAACAGAAAATGGGTCAAACCATTTATTGCCAGCTTTGATAATGATATAGCCATCTTGAAAATGCACGTTTTTCCAATCGATATCTAAAGCTGTTGTTACACTTGAATCGGAATAGACAAAAGCTTTACTGAAACTGTATTGGGTCTGTTTTGTTTCAACCTTTTTAGTTGATTTCTTTTTCTTACTTTCTGAATGAAGCAGTTTTTCCTTACTTCTTAATTCCTGGAGCAACTTATTTCTTTCATCTAGCTCTTTTTTCTTAAGCTTTATCTTTTCGTCAATTTCCTGGACAGCGGTATAAATTATTTTAGGATTTGGAAGATTAGACAGGAAATGTAATATCTCTCGTTTTTCTCTTATTTTATCTTGATAATGGGAATCAAATTTCAAGACAGATTCGTTTTTTACCTTTTTATATTTTGTTTGAATTTGCAAAATTTCATCCGATAAATTCTTCAATCTTAATTCGTATTCTCTTGTATCCAACTTCTTCTTTAGATTCTTAATCTCGTTTTGTTGATTATTAATTTTATGCTCAATTTCTATAACTAATTTTTGTTCTACTTTTATTTTTTGTTGTAGCTCTTGAATTTTATGTGCGATTGGCTTCTCAAACGAATTCTTTATACCTTCTCCAATTGCTCATATTCTTTTTGAGGTAACCATAGTGTTCCGTTATTTGACAAAATGTAACCTTTGTCATTTAACCATTGTAATAATTTCTTCTCGTCTCATTTATTATAAAATGCATATTGCTTCAAATTGAAATGATTCTTCTTTGACACGATTGAAAATGGTTTAATCGATTCTTTTTTTCCGGTATCGATATGTGCGGGACATAGCAATCCCGCAGTTAATGCTTCAAGAAGAGTCCTCCGCCTGCTATTCGTTGGTGTTGTCACCAACGAATTGGATGAATAATAATTGTTGCAGGTGACAACACCTGCAACGGCAACACTGGAATAGTTTTTATTTTTTCAACAACCTCTTCAAATGACAGCATACATTAAATACCTTTTCTTTTATGCATTTACGCTACTATTCACCCAGTAATTTGCTAACAACTCTGCCTGTTTCATCACTGTATCAATCGCCTTCTTTTGTTTGTCCGGTGGATAACCATATTTATTCAATGTTCTCCTTACAATAACCATCAACTTAGCTCTTGCACTTTCTCTGATTGTCCAGTCAATAGTTGCATTAGCTCTTACTTTGTCTGCAATTTCTTTTGCTATTTCTCTCAAAGTATCATTGCCTAATACCTGAACAGCACTGTCGTTTACTTCCAACGCATCATAAAAAGCAAGCTCATCTTCTGATAAATTCATTTGTTTGCTGCGTTTATCTGCTGCTTTAACTTCCTTTGCCAAGTCAATAAGTTGCTGAATAATTTCTGAAGTAGTTAATAAGTTATTTTGATATTTTTTTATTGCTCTTTCAAGCATTTCTAATAAAGCCTTACTCTTTACAATATTTGTTTTTGCACGAGTTTTTATTTCGTCATTCAAAATCTTTTTCAATAATTCCAATGCAAGATTTTGATGTTTCATATTTTTTACTTCGAGTAAAAACTCATCAGACAAAATAGAAATATCAGGCTTCTTTATTCCTGCTGCATCAAAGATGTCAATTACTTTATCACTGGTTATTGCCTGATCAACTATCTGCTTAATGGCTGTTTCAAATTTGGCATTTGATCTTCCTGTCCCTGTGCTTCCAAACTTTGTCAATCTTGCTTTTAATGCCTGGAAAAAAGCGACTTCATCTTTTATTCTCATTGCTTCTTCATGTGGTATTGTTAATGCAAATGCCTGGCTTAACAATGTTACTTCACGAATAAATCGTTCCTTACCATCACGCAATCCTAAAATATGTTCTTCCGCTTGCAGAATAATAGAAAGTTTTTCTCTTGCGTCAACATGAAAGAATCGTCTGTAATTAAACTTTAAACTATTTGCGTAATAAGCTTCCGGTTCTTCAAGTAAAATATCATTTTGGGTTTTACTTTCTTCATTAAACATCTGCTTCACTACTTCTAACTTCTCCAGCATTACTTCAACATCTTTCGAAATCTTTTCTGTTGGGTCACCTTTACCGCCTGCATCTGAATAAAATGATAAAGCTTTTTTCAAATCTGTTGCAATACCTAAATAATCAACCACTAAACCTCCAGGCTTATCTTTAAATACACGGTTCACTCTTGCAATCGCCTGCATTAAATTGTGCCCCCGCATGGGCTTGTCTATATACATTGTATGCAGACTTGGAGCATCAAAACCTGTAAACCACATATCAATTACAATTACGAGCTTCAATGAATCCGCTTCATCTCTCATCCTGTCTGACAAAGCTTTTCGTTGACCTTTGGTAGTATGATGTTTTTGCATTTCAGGACCATCATCGCTGCTTGCCGTCATTACTACTTTAATCATTCCTTTTGATAGGTCATCGCTATGCCATTGTGGTCGCAATGCAATAATTTTACTATATAATTCAACAGCAATTCGGCGGCTCATTGCAACAATCATTGCTTTGCCTTCAAAAACTTTTTGTCTTTCTTCAAAATGTGTAACAATATCTTTCGCAAGATTTTTTAATCGTTCAGGATGACCGATAATTGCTTCCAGTTTTGTCCATTTTACTTTTGCTTTTTGTTTCTCTGTTAGTTCTTCACTTTCTTCCAGTTCTTTGTCAAACTCTTCAATTAATTTTCTTCCCTCTTCATCTAAATTCACTTTTGCAAACGGCTTTCATAATAAATTCTTACCGTTGCTCCATCGGCTACTGCCTGTGATATATCATAAATGTCAACATACTGACCAAACACCTGGGGTGTATTCACATCTGTGCTTTCAATCGGTGTTCCTGTAAAACCGATATAGGTTGCATTGGGCAAAGCATCTCTCATGTACTTTGCAAAACCGTAAGCAATACGCTGACCAATAACTTCTTTTGTTCCCTTGTCTTTTACGTCTTTCATTACTGCTTCAAAACCATATTGTGTTCTGTGTGCTTCATCTGCAATCACTACAATATTTTTTCTTTCGCTTAATCTGTCATATTCTGCTTTGCCTTCATCCGGTAAAAACTTTTGAATGGTTGTAAATACAATACCACCGCTTGCAACTTTCAGTAATTCTTTTAAATGCTCTCTGTTGCCTGCCTGCACAGGCTCTTGCCGTAATAATTGTTTTGATGCAGCAAATGTTTCAAACAACTGGTCGTCCAAATCGTTTCTGTCTGTGATAATAACAATGGTTGGGTTTTGCATTTCAGGCGAGGTAATCAGCTTACCGGCAAAAAATACCATGCTCAAACTTTTTCCCGAACCTTGCGTGTGCCACACAACACCGCCTTTTTTATTTCCTTTATCTCCTGCTGCTTTAACGCTGCTTTCAACTGCTTTGTTTCACTGCATAGTATTGATGGTATGCCGCCAGTTTTTTTTCTGTTGCTATTTGCGTAATTCCTGTTTTTACATCTTCTTTTTTTGTTTTTTCAAACACAATGAAATTGCGTATTAAATCGAGCAGTGTTGCAGTGTTCATCATTCCACGTAGTAATGTTTCCAATTGTGGTCTGAAACGCGAAGCATCCTTTATTCCGTCTGCACTTCCATACCATGTACCTGCTGAAATCGGCAGATAAACTTCCCGCTCTTGCTTTGTGACCATCTGATATTACACAAACAGCATTATAGGTAAACAGTGAAGGAATAGTTACTTTATAGGTTCTTATTTGTTCAAATGCCTTTTCAATTGTAGCATTATCATCTGCAGCATTTTTCAATTCCATTACTACTAAAGGAATTCCATTTACAAAAAGCAAAACATCCGGTCGCTTATTTACACCATTTTCAATAATGGTGTATTGATTAATCACTGCAAATTCATTGTTCAAGACATTCTCAAAATCGAGCAGCGCCACTTCATAACTTCTTTCATAACCTTCCTGCTGATACGGAATCTTTATTTTCTCAACTAAGTATTCATGAAAGGTTTCATTGTTGTGCAGCAAATCGGGAGAATAAATACGCAATACTTTTTGAACTGCCTGCTCTCTTGCAGTTTCCGGGATATGCGGGTTTAATACAGCAACTGCTTTTCGCAACCGCTCCGTTAAAATAATATGCTCATAATTTTCTCTTTCCTGTTGCTCTGCACCCGGAGCAATCGCCAAACCATATATGTATTCCCATCCAAAAGACCGAAGGGTTTCGATAGCTAAATTTTCAATATGGTTTTCTGTGATGGGTTTCATCAGGTTAATTCATCTTTATGTTCCTGACAATATTTTTCAACTTCTTTTATCCAGTTATCATAACAATACCAAAATCCTGCAACTGAAACTCCATATCCTTTTGCTTCATTTTTTGCATCAAGTTGTTTCCAGAGTTGAGTATGCTGGTGCATTCCAAATTTATTATAACCTTTTGAGCTCATTAAATTCACAATTTCTTTTGGTAGATGTTTTGGTTTTTCTCTGTCTCTGATTATGCGATATTCTTTATTTAATCCTACAGCTTCAGGTGAGTCAGCCCTTATGAATTCAATTACTTTATCAGCCTGACCTTTTGAGTTTGCAGTTTTTGGAACATACAAAACACGATAAGAATAATGAGGGTCATTAAAGTCATCATCAGAAACACTGTCATCAAAATCGTTAATATAAGACGCAATGTTTTTAGGTAATTCTGTAAATTCTTTCAGTTGTTTTGCATGGTCTTCTGAAATGGAAGAGAATTGCAACGAAAAAGATAAGTGCTTATCAATTCCGAAATTTTCACCGAAGAGTTTTTTAATGTAATGATTATAATTAAGGCAACATGCCTGAAACCTTGCGCTCAAATAGTCATCAATTCTGGTAGTCATTTGATGCTCAATCTCATGTCGCAGACCTATTAAGAATCTAAGATTTGCCGCAGAAATTTTATCAATTGGACTGTTATCGTCATTTAAACAACGCTCAAGCTCCCAAAATTTACAAGCTCCTCGCTTTGTCTTGTCATATTTCTTCCTGGTGTTTTTTATCGTATAATACCTGTAATCAATTTTATGTTCTCTGTAATAAGCATGCAGTAAGTAAGTCCAAGCAACAATTGAGAGCATGATAAAACTTTCAGACTTAAAAACGATGTTGGGATTATTAAATATTTGAACAGCGCAAAGCATAGCTTCTCTTGATTTTGTCAAGAGTTCATTCTTAATAGACCATATTTTTCTATTTCGCTTTGCCATTTTTAGTTCATTATTACTCTTACTTCCCCACTCATCAACTTTGGCAGCAATGCATCTTTTAATTGTGTGAGTTGTTTTATTTGAATTGTGTTTGAAGTTATCTTGTCAAAATGATTTTTTAGTATAGGAATTGATTTGTTCATAAGGTCAATATCAGGAATAATAATCTCGGTTTGATTTACATCGTTTTTATTGATATGAGGTTGTGCCCCGCCTGTTTCATTTAAAATAATCTCTTCCAATTTATATTTAATCCAAAGGAATACGAATTCGCGTGGGAATTTTTCATTTGGAATAATTCCAACGACGGATTGATTTGCACATGTATTTATTTCTAACAAACTGATTTGTCCTAAAGTCGCCCCCGTTATAGCTATAACTGTTGTTCCTTTTGGCAATAACTTAGTATTTGATTTTTTAAGACCTAAATCAGTAATGTTTCTGGTGGGTTCAATTATTCTAAAATTATTTATTTCACCGGAATTTATCCAAGGAATATCACCATCCCAATATTCAGCTATAGTTGTTGAAGGTGTACCTCCTAATACTGTTTCCAATTCATTACCTATTACTGATTTTCCCCAGCTCTCACTTGCTTCTTCTACAAACCACTGCCTGAAAAGCGTTTCAGCTAATTGTTCTAAAGTTTTATTTTGGCGTTGCAGTAAATCTATTTTATCATCAAGGCTGCTGAGGATTTCGGCTATATTTTTCTGTTCTTGAAAATGTGGTATAACAACAGGAAGAAGATGAATGTGGTTCCTATTTAAAGTTGGATTTGAGGAACCGACATCATAATTTTTAAAGTTCAATTCTTTAAGAAAATAATATATGAAGCGTGGAAAATTTCCATGAAAATCTTTTACCCAAAGCGTTGTATCATGTGGCCAAAATTTTCCCTTCAAATAGTATACACTGCCTAAGGTTCTCTTTCGCCCTATCACCACGCCTGGACCATTAATTTTCCATTCCTTATGATAGCTTTGAATTCCGGAAGAAGAAATACAAGAAATTCTCCAATCGACTGTTCCTTTTTTGTAATATCAAAACCTCTTTGAAATGTGACAACATCTCCCAATTTATAATCTTTCCATTCACTCATATTTCATCCTTTGCATTTTTGTTTTCACCAAATAGTTCAACTGCATCAATTCCTTCGTCATAATCACTCTTTTCATGTGCACCTTCATACCAATGTTCGTATACATTCAATTTTATTTTCATTGGGATTAATTTCAAAATATCGTTATAGCCAAGTTCATAGCCTCTTACAACAATTCTTGTATCGGGTGGATATTTTTGCAATTCGGTAATCAATTCTTGTGCAGTCATTGATCTTCAGTTTTAAAATAAAATTTATCCTCAACCCATTTTGCAGGATTGTTTAAAATATAATTGGCAATGTTGTAATAGGATTGTTCGTTTCGAATGATGTGTTCGTGATAATTGCGTTGCCAGACGGTTTCAATATCTGTATTATTACGCATCCATTTTGTCACACCAATTTTATATCCTTTTACAATAGAACCGATTGAACGGGGAATCATTTTTTGAAATTCATTTTGTGATTGTTGTTGCAGGGGCAGAAAATTTTCTGCCCCTACATTCGGGGCATTTTGATTCCCAACCAACGGTTGCAATTCAATGATTCCATGAACATGATTCGGCATTACAATATGTTCATGTAAAACGGCGTTGGGAAAATGTTTTGGAATTTCTATCCAACAATTGTTTGCAATTTTTCCGAAACCATTTAAAACCATTTCATCATTTACGATTTCTCCAAATAGACACATTCTATTGTGGCAACAAATGGTAACAAAATACAATCCTTCCTGTGAATAATCATATCCTTTTAATCGAATTGATTTCCTGTGATGAATCTCTGAATTATATTTTGATTTATTCTGCATGCAGGTTTATGTATTTTATTTTCCTCAGGTTTTCCGGTTTCGTTTTATATGGTTTCTTTCTCTATCTTAATTTTCGAGAGATTTATTCTAATTCTTTCATTCAATTCATCTTCTTCTGCAATTTGTTTTTCCAATTCAGCTTTTAAAGAAGCAAACCGTTCTGCAAAATTAAAATCATCTTCATCGTCGGGTAAACCAACATATCTTCCAGGTGTTAAAACATAGTTCAGTTTTTTCACTTCTTCAATCGTTGCACTTTTACAAAAGCCTTGAACATCCTTGTAAGGAGATTGCCCCGTCGCTTCCTCGTCGCTCCCCGCAATGACGCGTTTGTTACGCCAGTTATGATAAGTATTTGCAATCTTAGCTATATCATCTGCGCTCAAATCCCTGTTTCTCCTGTTTATTAAGTAGCCAAGATTTCTTGCATCAATAAAAAGTATTTCACCTTTTCTTTCCCTGAAATTTCCATTTGTTTTATTTCTGGAAAGAAACCACAAACAGGCAGGTATCTGTGTATTCAAAAATAATTTGGTAGGAAGGTTTACAATACAATCAACCAAATCTTTTTCAATCAAAGCTTTTCTTATCTCACCTTCATTATTTGTTTGTGAGGTTAATGAACCTTTCGATAAAACAAACCCAGCTTTACCTGTGGGTGCAAGATGATAAAGGAAATGCTGTATCCATGCATAATTTGCATTTCCTGCGGGTGGTACTAACTTCTCACCCAATATACTCCACCTTGCATCATCCCGTAATAATTCTCCACTCCAGTCGCTATCATTAAAAGGAGGATTTGCAAGAATATAATCTGCTTTTAAATCTTTATGTGCGTCATTTAAAAAACTTCCTTCATTGTTCCACTTTACATTACTGCCGTCAATACCACGAATAGCAAGATTCATTTTACACAAACGCCATGTGGTTTGGTTGCTTTCCTGTCCGTAAATAGAAATACGATCTTTTGGGTCAATCGCTAATTTTTTGCCGTTATGTTTTTTATAATAATCCTGATGTGCTTCTACAAACTTTTCACTTTGCACAAACATACCGCCACTCCCACAACAAGGATCAAACACTCTGCCTTCAAAAGGTTCAAGCATTTCAACCAATATTTTCACCACGCTTGCCGGTGTATAGAATTGACCACCTTTCTTTCCTTCAGCTAAAGCAAACTCACCAAGAAAATATTCAAAGACCCTGCCCAATAAATCTTTGCTCTGTGCTTCTTTTGTTCCAAGTGTTGCAGTGCTCACCAGGTCAACAAGTCCTCCCAAATTTTGTTTGTCCAATTTTTCCTGTGCATACACTTTTGGTAAAACACCACGTAAGGAAGGATTATCCTTTTCAATTGCATCCATAGCATCATCAATGTCTTTGCCAATAGTTGGAAGTTTTGCTCTGCCTTGAAGGTGTGACCATCTTGCTTCTTTGGGAACGTAAAAGACCTTTCTGCTATATATTCATTTTTATCTTCCGGGTCTGCACCTTCATCTTTTTGTGTAAGCAGTTTTTGATAGAGTTCTTCAAAAGCATCAGAAATATATTTTAGAAAGATCAAACCCAATACAACATGTTTGTATTCGGCAGCATCCATATTCTTTCGAAGCTTATCTGCAGCTTTCCAAAGTTTTTTTTCTAATGCTTCTTCTTCCTGTTTAACTTCTTTAGGCATAGTGTTGCAATGTAAAATTTAAAAAACCAAAGTACAAGAAAGAAAAATATAAATTGAAGAAGAAATATTCACAGAAGTGTGTTTATTGTTGCCATGAAATGCAAATGTACGAGAGTGCGACGCAAGCAAAATATCATAGCAGTACGATAGTTCGGCTCATAAAAAAGTTTAGAGTCTCTATTTATATACTCGCATAGATGCTTCCCTGCCCGTCCGGTCAGGCGGGGCTACGCTCAGCATGACAAGCAAATTAAACTCTAGTGCTAATATCCACTCGGCACATCATAAAAGCTATAAGTATCTGTATTTCCTACTTTGATATATCGCCGGCTTATCCGCTTTTCTTTTTTGCCTTCTTCTCTAAAAAAAGTTTCCAGTAAGTAGCCATCTGCTTTAGCAGGCAAGCGAAAAGCATAAGGAATTTCAATACGATCAGAAGAGGGTATGGTAATTTTAATTGTATCCGAAAACACATTTTCACCTTTGGAGTTCAAAAGTTTTATTTCCAGGTCGCCCGATTTGTTTTGCGCAACATCATTAACACCTGTTAAAGTGAAGTTTAAATAGTCATTCGGTCTATGAGCAGGTAGGCCTTTTACATAACGCTCATCAGTAAGATTAATGAACACATTTGTTGGCGCAAAACATTCTTTGAACCAATAAAGCACAGGACATGGTTTAAGATCTTTTATGTTATCTACAAACCAATCACCTGTATAACCATAGTTATTCGTTTAAATAACAAAAAGCCAGTACACCTGCAATGTTCCGGTTGCTTCTTAACCATTCGGTTTCCAACTGTAACCAATAAGCCTGAAAATTTCTTTTCCCCGCCACGGTTGAATTTTTACCCAAATAATTTTCATATACTTCTAAAGTGAGTTTACTCGGCGTTCCATTTCTCCATAACCAAACCCATCCATATTCATTTACTAATTGAGCAGATGAGGACTCTTCTATTTCTTTAATTATGCCAGGTTTGTAATTAAGATTGCCCAACGGATAAATTTCCCCCGGTTGCGTAAAGAAACTAACGCCTTCATAGGGATGTGGCTCATCCATATCATCGTTCTGCATAGAAGTAGATGTCATAAAACCAGCGTCCCATATCCTCGTGGGATCAAGTTTCTTTAGTTCCGGAATTAATGTATTGCCAATATAATCATCCCAGTTTTCGTTGATGGCGTCCCAAATAGCAATACTGGGATGAGACCCATCTGCCCACACCCAATCTGTATATTCTTTTTTTATCTGCTCGTTCCAGCCATGGTTCTGCCAGTAAAACCATTCATTCTGAAATAATAAACCATACTCATCTGCAAGGTCATACCAAAAATCAGGCGCAATACCAACGCAAATTATGAAAGCATTCCAGTCTAATTTTTTTGGAATATCAATCAGCATTTTTTTGACCCAGCTTGTATCCCATGCCAAATTGCCGCAATCAGGATCTTCAAAAAAACGTTGCAGTGTAGTGTTAGAACCACGGAGATAATATTTGTCCCCATTCAAATAAAAAAATTTTCCCTTGCGCTCAAAGTCCCGCATACCGAAATTTTTTTCCACTGCATCAGAGATTTCGCCCTTATAATAAAGAGAAACATCTGCTGTATATAAAAATGGATCTTCAGGAGTCCATGCATGTGATTGCTTTAAGGGTATTTCTGCTACCAGTTCTGTATTTCTGTCTCTCATTAATACTACCTGCTGTTCATAACGCGCTACCTGTTTTTTCGATTTTTTTTCAAACACTTCTATTTTCAGTGATGCAGTGTCTGTCATGCTTTCTCCAAAAAATCTTTGTGCAGGATTTAAATTCCATGCTTTAATTTTTGCTGTGAGGTTTCCTTTCTTCAGGCTCGGTAAAAGCAATACTTTATTAACACGTACTTTATTGGTAAATGACAAACTCACATCATCCCATATACCGGGCAGGTAATGTTCTTTCTCTTTATCAGTACTGCCTGCTGCCTGGCTCGGTAGCCAATACCTGTCTCCTACTTTTATTATGATTTCATTTTCTTCACCATATTTCAAAGCCCGTGTAACAGCAACGTCAATGGGAGTATAACATTCTATATAGCTTCCAAAGTCTACTCCATTAATAAATACCTGTGTTACATACTGACTTTTTTTTATTGTGAGCACCGCTTCCAAACCTTTTACATCATTGGGCACAACAATTTTTTTGCGATACCAACTATATCGTGGTGTATAGTCAATGTCATAAACATCATGTTCCATTTTTGCATTCACCTTATCAGGTCGTTTGAAAAATTTATCGTATTCCTCTATCCTTGGTGATGCTAAATGGATCAGACCCGGAACAGGAATTTTTCGGGAAAAACTTGCCGGCATAAATGCAGTTTTTGTTTGTTCAAAATCCCAGGTGCCATTAAGATTTATGATCACTCTTGGTGTTGCCGCAAAAGAATAATTGTTTGCAACAAGAAAGAAACAAACAATAAGGGAACTTCTTTTAAACATGGTTTGGTTAGTTTAACATGAGTTCGGGATAAGTAACGAACAATATTTATTCTTGTAAATAGATTCCTCGTGCCTCGGAATGACAAGCTGAGGAATGATATTAAGTTAAAATTTTTATTTTTCAGTTTATAGTTTACTCTCAGTTTGTCATAGTTTACCCCGATAAATCGGGGCTGACGAAGGAAGCATCTATGAAAAAGTTATCCGGAACTCACGTTAGTTTAATTAACAGTTAGAAATCTACGCAGGATTTAACGCAGAACAAAAGTAAAAAATCAATCTTGGTAAATATTATTAGGAAGTCAATCAATTCGGATTGTAAATTGCCATCACTAACTACAAACGGGGTGAAGTAACAACGAAAATGCAGTGCTTCGAATTCATCAAGGTTTAGCAGTTGAAGTCACAGTAGTGCAACAGCTCAATCAGGGCGAAAGAAAGAAATGTGCTGTATATCATTTCTTTCTTGATTTTTTGGTACTTTTTATCAAGAAAAAAGTACAGAAAGAATTGTTACTTAAGAGACAAAAGAAAGTAAGAACAATGAAATGCGACTTAAACGCTTAATTCTAAAAAATTATAATCAATAATGGAACCAATTACTCATCCGGAAGTTATTTTTTTAGGTGTATCACTTATCGGAGGATCAGTAGAAAAATTGACAAGAACAATTGGCGATTTGAAAGGGCTGTTTGCTGACCAAAAAAGTTTTGAGGAACAGGATCAAAGAAAAATTGCATACGAAGTAGAAAGTTACTTTCCTGTAGCCGAAGGCACAGAAGGAGGTTTGTTCTTTGGCGTCACCAAAATTAAACCGGGAACAATTGGCAATGAATATATGATGACCAAAGGTCATTCTCATGTTATTGAAAACCGGGCTGAATTTTATTGGGGTATCGAAGGTGAAGGAATGTTACTTTTTATGGATAAAGACCGGAACATGTGGGCAGAAAAAATGTACCCGGGAAGCTTGCATTACATCAGCGGTTTTACAGCACATAGGGTCTGCAATACCGGAACTTCTGTTCTTTCATTCGGCGCCTGCTGGCCCTCCGATGCGGGTCATAATTATGAACTGATTGCAAAAAATGGTTTTTCAAAAAGACTGATGAAGATTAATGGAGAGCCGCAACTGGTGTAGTGCTTCGATCTTAACCAGAACAAAACTTAAGTCTAACACATAAATGTTAAACTTCGTTCATCTCCTGGCAAATATTTATCGAGCACGACAAGAGACTCTGAAACAAGTTCAGAGTGACGTACGGTTCAAATGCTGAAAGTCACAGTAGTTCAACAGCTCAATCAAGGCGCACGAAAGAAAAGTGCTGTATATCTTTTCTTTCTTGATTTTTTGGTACTTTTTTATCAAGAAAAAAGTACAGAAAAAAATTTGTTACTTAAGAGATAAAAAGCAGCTCGCCTTATTACTTTTTTTAGTCGTTTTTCAATCTAAGTCTTTTTCTAATATTTTTTTACAATGAATCAATTTCTATTGGTATTGACTTGGGCGGCACTAGAATTAAATTGGGCTTGCTAAAAAATAATACCATTTTGGAAAAAAAGATTTTTGATGCTGAATCGGCAAAGGGTTTGGAGGCAAATCTTCATAAGCTTGAAACAGTGATTGATGATCTGTTGGAAAAGCATCAGATAAAACCCAACATGCTGCAGGGAATTGGTCTCTCTTTCCCCGGATTAGTAGATCCTGTTGCTAAAAAAATTATATCCACCAATAAGAAATATGATGATGGCCCGCAATTGCATTTGCAAGAATGGGCAACGCAAAAATGGAACGCAATTTTTTACATTGAGAATGATGCACGAATGGCTGCAGTAGGCGAGTGGATATTTGGTGCAGGGCGCGGAAGCAATGATGTGGTTGTTGTTACCATAGGAACAGGAATAGGTACATCTGCTATTATTGAAGGACGTTTGCTGAGAGGAAAACATTTCCAGGCAGGATGCCTGGGCGGTCATTTCCGGTGCAATACAAAGGGAATATCTGCACCTGCGGCAACATAGGTTGTGTGGAAGCCAGGCATCAACATGGAACATAAGCGAGATGGTAAAAACTGATCCTGAATTTTCAAATAGCAGTTTGAGTGATGAAGAAAACATTGACTTTTATACGGTGTTTAAAGCTTCGCAGCAGAATGATGCATTGGCAACACGCGTAAAATATGAGTGCATGAATATCTGGTCTGCAGGTATCATCAATTTGATACACGCTTATGATCCGGAAATAGTCGTGTTGGGAGGTGGTATTCTAAACAGTAAGGAAGAAATCATTCCATACATACAACAAAGAGTGGCAGAGTATGCATGGTGTCCATGGGGCGAAGTGCAGATTAAAGCATCGGAGTTAATGGAAGACGCAGCAATTCTCGGTGTTACCTATTGTTTATCGCATCAGGTATAATTTTTATAAATCAAACCATGAATAAATATTTGCAAGGCGAGCCTAATTATGATAAGTATCCTGTTATTAAAGCGAAAATTGCAGAACAAGAATGCCTAGTCGGTTGGGAGAATATTTGCAAACATCTTCTTGATCAACTGGATAAAATTCAAGCAGACAAAAAAGTTATTGTTGTTGAGTGTTACCAGGGAGTGATTGATGATGAAATAATACCTGCATTGCAAAGCAATCTCGAAGCAAATTATTTCTTTTCAAAAAATTATATGCTCTCAGAAAAAGAAATTGATTCACTCGTTTACCCTGATGTAACCGATGATGAAGTTTTTGGTTACATGACGCGGCTTGCCATCAAAGACTTTTTTGATGCTTTAAAATTAAACGACGCTAAAAAATCCATTGAAGAAAAAGAAGGAACTGTGATTATTTATGGTTGCGGTGCTTCGTTACTTTATCCCAAAGCTGACCTATTAGTATATGCAGACATGGCGCGTTGGGAAATACAACAACGCTTTAGAAAAAATGAAGTAAGCAATCTCGGAGTATATAATAAAGAATTAAAAACATCGCTTCAATACAAGCGTGCCTTTTTTGTTGACTGGCGTGTTTGCGATCGTTTAAAAAAACAATTGATTGACCGGTGGGATTTTGCGCTTGATACAAATGTGCAGGGTGAACCAAAAATGGTGACTGGCGCAGACTTAAGAAAAGCATACAAGCAAACAGTAACTCAACCGTTTCGTGTGGTTCCATTTTTTGATCCCGGACCCTGGGGCGGACAATGGATGAAAGAATACTGCGATCTGGATCGCAACGTTGAAAACTTTGCATGGTGCTTTGATTGTGTGCCGGAAGAAAATAGTTTATTGTTACAATTTGGAAATGTTGTTTTTGAAACACCTGCTATCAACCTTGTTTTTTATCAATCAGAAAAACTATTAGGGAGTGCTGTCCAGGCAAGGTTTGGTGATGAGTTTCCTATACGATTTGATTTTTTAGACACGATGGATGGCGGCAATCTCAGCCTGCAAGTTCATCCTACAACTGAATATATACAGGAAAAATTTGGAATGCACTACACACAGGACGAAAGTTATTATATACTCGATGCAGGAAATGATGCCTGTGTTTACCTTGGCTTTAAAGACAATATTTCTTCAACGAAAATGATTCAGGATTTAAACTGGGCGCAACAAGGTGGAATTTTTTTTGATGCTGAAAAATATGTTGGGAAATGGCCAGTAAAAAAACATGACCATGTGCTGATTCCTGCAGGTACGATCCATTGCTCCGGGGCAAACAGCATGGTTTTAGAGATTAGTGCTACACCATACATCTTTACATTTAAATTATGGGATTGGGGACGCATGGGACTGGATGGTAAGCCGCGTCCGATAAATATTGAACATGGGCAGGCGGTAATGAATTGGAGCCGCACAAAAGATCTTGTGAAAAAAGAATTAATTAATGTGGTGCAAAAGATTGATGAAGGTGAAGGTTGGGTGGAAGAAAAAACAGGCTTGCATGAAAGAGAATTTATTGAAACAAGGAGGCACTGGTTTACAAAAAAAGTAACGCATCATACCAATGGTAGTGTGAACGTGTTGAATCTTGTAGAAGGTAAAGAAGCGATCGTGGAAAGTCCCGCAGATGCATTTGAGCCATTTGTTGTGCATTATGCAGAAACTTTTATTATTCCCGAAGCAGTGAAAAAATATACCATAAGACCGTATGGAGCAAGTGAAGGAAAGCAGTGTGCAACGATAAAAGCTTTTGTGAGGACAAAGGCATGAACCGTCATCCTGTCCGAACCTGTTTCAGGATTGTTTCAGGATCTCTTGTAAAAACATAAAAGGTCCAGGAGATGCTGAAATAAATTCAGCATGACGTCGCGATACAATTTGCGTTCTGATCAATAAGATTCCTGTCTCATTCTAATCATTTTAATCATTCAAATCACATAAAATCATGTCAAACTATATCACCAAACCAATACCTGGAACAAAACCGGAAGTAAAATTTGTAACAAGACCATGGGGTTCTTTTAAACAATTTGCAAATAATGAAGATTGCACGGTAAGCTTAATGACCGTATTACCGGGTCAGCGCTTAAGCCTGCAATCGCATACAGGACGTGCAGAACTTTGGATTGTATTGGATGATGGCGCTGTTGTGCAGGTGGGTGATACCATTAAAGAATATAAAGCAGGTGATGAAATATGGATACCTGCCAACGAACGGCACAGATTATCATGCGAAGGAGATCGCCCCATTCGTGTATTAGAAGTAGCATTTGGAAACTGGCAGCAGGACGATATTACACGCTACAGCGATGATTACAATCGTTGAAATTTTCTTTATACAGCTTTAAAAAAAATTATAGCATTTGAACCACATAGTCACAATAGAAACATAGATTTCACATAGTTTTTTCTATCTGTTTGCTACTGTGTCTATGATACTAATGCGGTAAAAAATTCGAACTGGTGAATAACAGTAACTATTCGATATTATGCCTTGCCATTTTAAAATAATTAAGAACCAAAAGCCTTTAGAATGAAGCATTCAAGCGGATCCCACAGCATTACATACATCTGTTTAACAGCCGCTATCGGAGGATTATTATTTGGTTTCGATACAGCCGTTATTTCAGGTACAATCAGTTTCGTTAAAACTCAGTTTGCACTGTCTGCAACTGAAGAAGGATGGTTTGTAAGCAGTGGTTTGCTTGGTTGCATCATAGGCGTTATTGTGTCAAGCATTTTAAGCGATCGTATTGGTCGCAAAAAAGTAATGATTGTGTCTGGCTTTATGTTTTTATTGTCCGGTTTCGGATGTGCTTTTGCGCCTACTTTTAGTCTTCTTGTTATAGCACGAATGATCGGTGGAATTGGTGTTGGTATGGCATCCGTTGTTTCTCCAATGTATATTGCCGAATTTGCTCCTGCATCAAGCCGCGGCAAAATGATTGCTTATTACCAGTTGGCGATTACCATTGGAATATTACTCGCATATTTTTCGAATGCTCTGTTATTAAACCTTGCAAAGAATAATATTCAAAGTACATTTCTTCACTGGCTTTTGCTGCAGGAAACATGGCGCTCAATGTTTTTAATGATGAGTATCCCATCTTTTGTTTTCATAGTTATGCTAATCAATATTCCTGAGAGCCCGCGCTGGTTATTTTTTATCAATAAAAAAGAGAAGGCAGAAAATATTCTCAATGATGTAAGAGGTCCCGAAGCCGCCGCAAAACAATTAGAGGGCATGAACACAGCAGCATCAAAAAGTTTGAATGCGCAGCGATCTGTTTTCGACAGAACGATCAGGCTGCCTTTGCTCATCGGTATCACGCTTGCTATTTTACAACAGTTCTGCGGCATTAACGCCATTATTTATTATGGACCAAGAATTTTTGAATCTGCTGGAATTGCAAGCGGTAATGCTTTAGTGTTCCAGGTGATCATTGGTACGATCAATCTTTTGTTCACTTTCGTAGCAATTAAAAATGCCGATAAATACGGACGAAAATTTTTGTTACTCACGGGTTTAACAGGTATTGTACTTTCACTTATATTTTGCGGCATATTATTTTACACCGGTAACTCCAATGGTATATTACTTCTTTGCATGGTCTTATTGTTTATTGCTTGTTTTGCACTTTCACTTGGTCCTGTTACGTGGATTATCATTAATGAAATCTTTCCAACAGAAGTGAGAAGCAAAGCCGTTGCGCTATGCACTTTTTCTTTATGGGTGGCTGTGTGGATCGTTGGACAATTCTTTCCATGGTTATTGGAAAAAGTTGGTCCTGCCTTTACATTCTGGACATTTGCTTTTTTTAGTGTGATCAATTTTGTATTTAGCCTCGCTATCGTTAAAGAAACAAAGAACAAAACACTCGAAGAAATGGAGCAATTATTTATCTCTCCGCATTAAAGAAATAAAGCAGGAAGAAACAGGAGCGCACAGCAAGCTCCTTGAATTGCCGGATGATTATGTGCTAACGCACCTGATATCGCATTTGCCTTTAAAGCCGCTGTAATAATTACTCTTGGATCTGCTACTACACCTGTTATTCCACCAGTTGATACTTCATAAATTGCCAATACTCTGTTGGACCGGTTAAGCAACATGATTTTAAATTGTTCAATAAAATCAATTTTGTTTTCATCCCATGATTGTTTAAATATTTCATAAACATCTCTTGAAGTAAGCACTCGAGGACGAGCTGACGCTTTTACTTTTGATCTGTATACCAGTTCTACTTCTGCTACCTGGTACTGTTCCAAAGCTGTCATTGTAGTTTCCATAACCAATCATTTTAAAGTTTAAAAATTAATTATGGTGCACTACCAGGCTTGTGTCAATCAAGTGCAAAAGGAAACGGAATAAATGAGGGCTTTTGTGAGTTGGCATTTGTGTTTATGCTGTAGTCTTTTGCAACGCTTCAGCAGACACAAGCCTACCTTTGTAGCAGGATTAATGAGAAGAATAAAACAGAATTTCATTATTCCATTGTTAAAAACAATGCAAGAAGGAAATACTATAAGAGCATTTCAATAGTTGTTTTTCCTTTTTCTGATTCATCTATAGCCATCCTAAAAAAAGGTGCAAGGAGATGTTAATAGAATTGTTTATGGGCAAATACATATATGAATGCAGAATGTTTGTTTTTGATTCATTAGTCATATTGTTAGTTTTTTCAAGTGGCAATAATCAAAAAAACACTCAAATTACTGAGTGTTTTTCAATGCGGCGTTTGGCTATTTTTAAAATATTTTTTTACTGCCTCGGCAGAAGTGCCAACTTCCATTACAGCCATCTTCAGTTCTTCTTTGGAAACACCAAATTCTTTTGTCCAATACTTAACTTCATGCTCTTCATGAATGTTGACTCTTCTGGAATCAGGAGGTCCCGTTGTTTTTGGATCGTCCGGCATGATTTAGATTTTAAATGGTTAGCAATTAGAGAGGCACTCAAGCTTTTGAGTATTTTCATGACTACAGAAACTCTACTGGTATTAGTAACCATTTATAGACCTGCAAATGGTATACCATTCATTGGCTAATTGTTGAAATAAAATTTCAGTGAACTTTACTAGGGATGGGCGGGATTAACTCATAGGAATGGATGACAAAAATATTTTTTATTCCAACGTTTTTCCAATAAATCAAAAACGCATTTTTTCCTACTTTTTTCACAGTTAGATTTAAACTTTTTGCGATAAGAGTTGTTCTCGGTTGCAGAGGTAAAAAAACCTGCCATTCCTTTTAGTTTTTCTTAGCCATGCCAAAAAATTTCCACTAATTGTATTCCTCTGAAATGAAAAAGTTTAGCTCTTCTGCGGTTTTAAAAAGTTAAATGTTGTGAGAAATTTTATTCCTACAATTTTCTAACAAGTCTTAAGGCATTTGATTTGTGACGGCAGCAAGTTCTTCGCAGTCGCGTGGGGTTTCGCTTTTTAGTCCTTAATTGCTCACAAGAGATGCGCCCCTAGTATGATGGACATTCCTTCCCGGCGTTTCTGCTGAAGATTTGTGTGAAGTAACAAGTAGTTTTAGATATTGCAATAAAGATATGGGATGCTTTCGGGAAGCTACAGGCCTTCTTGGATCATTCCTGGGAAGTCGAGGCTCATTTTTTATAATAGTTTCTGCTTTATAAAATGGGTAAAGCTGAAGGGCAATACGTGTCTCAGTATAATACCTCCCTTTCTTTTTCCTGTACAGCTCCTTTTTGGAGTTGGCTATTTGGCTTTTCATGGAATTATTTTTTGGGCTGATTAGAGCAAACTTTACTAATTCAATCAGGAGTAAAACTATTTCTTTATGTTGGAAAATTGTTGGAGTTAATTTTATTTTACACGCTTATTAAATGTCTTTTAAAATCAGGACTCTATTGTGTCTCACATCATGATATTTAAAACTCATCATGAAACGCTCCGCAATTGAGCGTTTTTTACATTTAACCATGCAAGCTTCGGGGCTTATGGTTATAAAACTTCCCCTTAACGGCATTCGTCTAAAATCAAAATTTTTACCTTAATTGTGTTGTAAGCCTCTATGATAGCATCTTGTAGTATTTTTATCAATTCATCTTCTTTTTCGTCTCTGGTGTAAATAGGTTTAAACTTGTTGTTCTCCCAAACAAAAAAATAACATTCCCGGTACTTGCTTATAAGATACCTCGTAAAGAATGTTATGGTAAACTCACAGGGGTTTAGTGAATCAGAAACGTAGTCGATAATAACCCGTGAAGAAAAAATAACTCCTTCAAATAAAAATTTCATTTCGGTTACCCTCATAACACAAATTTTTAAGTGCTGGTTAATACGTTTTAATATTGGTTTATTCTAAGCAACTTAAAACAGGCAGATAGGGTGGGTTACAACATTTCAAGAGCGCCAAAGATAAAAGGATACGTTTCTCGCTCCAACAATTTTCCAACATTTTTTTACTAACGAGCATCGCTTATTATAACAATAGTGCCATCATTGTTTTGTACGATTTACAATAATATTTTCAGTGTCATCAATTTTATAAACAGCATATTCTTTTAACGTTGCTTTTATAACACCGACAGGATTTTCTGCAATTTATAGGACGAAGTAGTATAGAAAATTTGTGTCCGTCTTTCACTCTGATCTCTGTTTTGTTCATAAGCTATTTTGCAGACTACGTTAATGCAACTGTTGAATGTTGATTCTTTAATTTGGACGACTTAAAGCTATCCTTATTCAATAATATCCAACTGACTTACAAGTGTTCTATTGATTCTAATATTTCATCGGGATTTTTAAAATAATTATTCGTTTTTTAGGGTTTTGGGTTGAATTGGTTGTTCTTGAAGAGAATAAAAATTATTTAATTAAATACCACAGAGTGCTATTATAAAAACGAAAAATTTCTTTATTCTTTTTCTTAACTTGTACTTTTCATACATATTTCAAATCATACTGCTCATGAAAAAAGATCTCCATTTTTTTAATCTTCTACTTTCTTTTATTTTATTCAATCAAAGTTTTGCTCAACTCAAACATTGGAGTCCGGAGCTATGCATGAAAATGAGAAATGTCACAGCAGTACGGCCATCGCCCGATGGCAAAAAAGTTCTGTACACGGTTCGTGAAGCCATAATAAATGGTGAACGCAGTGATTATATAAACAGGATTTTCGTCTGCAATGCTGATGGGAGTGATAGTATTCAGCTTACAAAAAGTGAGAAAAACTCTTCTAATCCAAAGTGGAGTCCTGATGGACAATGGATAGCGTTTACAACTGACCGGGATGGGAAAAATAATTTATACGTGTTGCCACTAAAGGGAGGAGAAAGCGAAAAAATCACAGATGTAAAAACTTCGGTGGGCGAATTTGAATGGAGTCCGAGTGGTCAAGCTATTGCACTTATCATAAGCGATTCCGCAACAGCCCAGGAAGAAAAAAATAAAAAAGAAAAAAGTGATTGGTACTTTATGGACGAAGAAATAAAACAAAACCGCGTATATGTATTATCGTTAAGTGATAAGGACAGCAGCGGTAAACGCATACAAAAATTACTTACAAAAGAAAACCGTAATGTGAATAATTTTAGCTGGAGTCCGGACAGCAAATGGATAGCTTATGGTTTTGGAAAAACACCACAAGTGGGCGACAACATAAATTTTAGTGACATTGCAATAGTAAATGTAAATACAGGAGAAAGTAAACTGGTGGCTAATACAGGGGCTGCAGAATCAAATCCAAAATTTAGCCGCGACGGGAAATGGATCGCGTACGAATGCAGTGAAAACCCCGTGGTTTGGGGCGGAAAATATTGGATAAAAATTATACCGGTTGAAGGTGGCACTCCTACCACACTCTCAGCAACCCCAGATTTTCAGGCCTCGTTACTTGGATGGAGCAATGATAGCAAGCATGTATATATTGCCGAATCCAACAAAACATTGAATACCATTTATGCATTGAGCATAGACAGTAAAGAAATAATTGATTGGACAAGATCCGTCAAAGATTTGATAAGCATTCCATATCTTAACAGCAATGGCACTTATTTCGGTTTCATACTTCAGAACACGTCGAAACCTGGCGAGGCATTTGTGAGTTCCGTTGCTTCTTTTTCACCTCAGAAAATCACAAGTATTAATGCTGATATCGAGAGCAAACCTGTTCCGAAAACCGAAGTAATAAAATGGAAATCTAATGATGGTAAAGAAATTGAAGGTTTGCTTACTTATCCACTAAATTATACAGAAGATAAAAAGTATCCGCTTATATTGAATATTCATGGTGGACCTGCAGGAGTATTCACACAAAATTTTATTGCTGCTAACCAGGGTTCTTATCCTATAGCTGCATTTGCTGAGGCAGGTTATGCAGTATTGCGTGCTAATCCGAGAGGTTCCTCTGGTTATGGCGCTGAATTTCGTCTTGCCAATCAGCGGGATTGGGGCGGAGATGATTATAAAGACCTGATGGCTGGTATTGATCATGTAATTAAAATGGGTGTGGCAGATGCCGGTAAACTTGGTGTGTGCGGATGGAGTTATGGTGGTTTTATGAGCAGTTGGGTGGTTGGTCATACAGATCGTTTTAAAGCTGCATCTATTGGCGCACCGGTTGTTGATCTGGTGAGCCAGGATCTTACTGACGATATTCCCGGTTTTCTTACCTCTTATATGCGCAAGGATCCATGGAACGATTATGATGTGTATGATATGCGTTCGCCTCTACGGTTTGTTGAAAATGTAAAAACGCCTGTATTGTTGCAACATGGTGATGCAGATATTCGTGTGCCTTTTAGCCAGGGGATAATGTTCTATAATGCACTTAAGAGAAGAAATGTTCCTGTAAGAATGCTGGTATTGCCACGCCAACCTCATGGCCCCACTGAACCAAAAATGATTTTACAATTGATGAAAAGCAATTTGGAATGGTTTCAAAAATATTTGGGACAAACAATTTAACGAGATAATAAATAGTGATGTCCTAGTTTAGCGTGATTGCCCATGCAGCCTACAGTGATTTGGAACGGCTGTGTCTTTTTGCGCTGTATTTAGCTCGTGCATAATTGTTTTTTATTTGTCTCGCTGAACTCACTGCTTTCGTTTCCCATAAAAGAAGCATGAGATAGGAAAGACGTGCTCTGTGTTGCATAACCTTTATATGTTTAATCTGTTACTGAAAAAAAATTGTTTTGTAAAAGAAAAAATGGGAAAAAGAAAGCACTTATAAATGCGGCTGCAGTTTAGCCAAAAGGAAACGGAATAAAAGAAGGAATGTGTGAGAAGGATGCGTTTATGCCGTAATCTTTTGGCAAAATTTATTATATCATGCAACAATGCAGCCGCTAACTTCGCTTTCGCTTTTGTCCATTGGTTTTACAAAACGTATTGTATGTTGAAGAATCTGTTGCAGTAAGAATCGTGTGTTCAAGACTTGGGAATGACATTGTATATCATTCGAATCAGTTTAAAGCGAAGATGATATCGCATGGTGAATTGGCTATTTTTCCTCAATGTACACACGCTGCTTTCGATGACAATTTCACAGCGGTATGGACAAGCATTGTTCCCTTTTTTAAAGCAAAGGCGACATTTGCGCAATAAGTTTATAAAAACAGAGATCGTGAAAAAAATATTATTGATGATCATCAGTTGCTCCTTCTTAATACAAGCAATTTGTATTCGCAAACAATTGCCTTTGATAAAGACAAATTAGAAGCAGTTAATGTCTCTATGTCGGTTGAACAACTAATGGGCAGGCAAGTTGTAAAGGTGGTAAAAGATTCGGTTGTAGAAACTTTTGATCAGCCAACTTTTGTAAAACTACCGGGCATAAATTTTAAAAACGGAACGATTGAAGTAAATATAAGCAGGCTTCTTCCCAATGCTCCGGAATTTGCAAGAGGTTTTATCGGAATTGGTTTTCGCGTTAACGAGAGTAACTCAAAATTCGAATGCATCTATATTCGTCCGGTTAATGGCAGAGCGGATAACCAACTGTAACGCAACCACTCCATCCAATATTTCTCTTATCCTGACTACTCATTTGAACGCCTTAGAAAAGAAGCAGTAGGTGAATATGAATCTTATGCTGACATGACATTGAATGCATGGATAAAATTGAAAATCGTTGTGAAAGACACACGGGCTAAACTTTTCATAAACAACAACAATCAACCTTCGTTAATTGTAAATGATCTGGAACATGAAGCAGATTCGTCCGGTGCTGTCGGGCTTTGGGTTGATGTAGGAACAGAAGGTTTCTTTTTTGATTTGAAAATTATGAGGAGTGAGTGACAATATTATTTAACGATTTGGGTGTAGCTCGTTGGGTTAGGCAAATAACAGATGTTGTAATAAACTTAATTGTTTCTTTTATCAGCGGAAGAATATTTTTTTAAGCGGGCTTTTGTAATGCTATTAAACTTCTCTTGTCTCACGATGATAATTATCTTTAATCGCTCATTCATTTCTATAGAAAGTCTCATTTATGAAAGAATTGTCCTTCCTTTTTGCAGCACTTCTGCTCCTGGGAGCATGCGAAAATGCTTCGGAAAAAAAAATTGTTGATATACGAGGAATAGATTCAACCCAACGACCCGGGAATAATTTTTTCAGGTATGTTAATGGTACGTGGTATGACACCGCACAAATACCAGCCAGCCAGTCTGGGGTAGGCGCATATATGTTTATGAATTACCCGCAACGGATACGTTTACAAAGCATATTGGATAGCGTTTCAAAAGCTAACAACATTGCCGGAAGCATTGAGCAAAAAGTTGGTGATTTTTACGCTTCCGGTATGGACACCGCAACCATCAACAAACGTGGTTATGATCCTATCAAGCCAACGCTTGCCCGTATTGACGGCATCAGTGATATTCCTTCCTTAATGAAGTTTGTAGCCGATGAAGCAAAAGTTAACAATACTTCTATTATATCTTTTGGTGTATCGCCCGATAATAAAAATAGCAGCATAAATATTGGTCATGTCTCTCAGTCAGGTATAGGTCTGCCTGAAAGGGATTATTATTTCAAAACAGATCCATCAAGTATTGCCATCCAGGAAGCTTACAGGGAATACCTTGCTAAATTGTTTGAACTTACAGGCAGCGATTCTGCATCTGCTAGAAAAGACGCTGACGTGGTTTATAGCATCGACAAACAATTGGCTTCTTCACATAGAACAAATATCGAACTGCGGGATGTGAAAGCTAATTACAATAAGATGGCAGTTGCAGACCTTGCAAAAAGGCAATCCAATATCGGCTGGACGAATTTGTTGGATCATTTGGGTGCCAAAACAGATTCTATAGACGTATCGCAGCCTGCCTACTATGATAAGCTCAATACGCTTTTGAAATCCATTCCGATCAGCGACTGGAAAGTTTATTTGAAGGCTAATTCTATAGGTACATATGCAAATGTGCTAAGCAAACCCTTTGTTGATGCGGCATTTGAGTTCAACAAAGTTCTGTCGGGTCAGGCTGTACAAAAATCACGTGGTGAGATAATGGCAAGTGCAGTTGACCAATCGCTGGGTGAGGCGCTGGGTCAATTGTATGTGAAGAAATATTTTACGGAGGATGCCAAGAAGCATATGCTAAACCTGGTGAATAATTTGCAGAAGGCATTTGCAGTAAGAATAGACAACCTGGACTGGATGAGTGACAGCACAAAACAAAAAGCCAAAGAAAAACTATTTGCCTTTACGAAGAAAATAGGTTATCCTGATAAATGGAGAGACTATAGCAAAGTAAATATTGTACGGGATAAATACTTTGAGAATGTAGTATCAGCTGCCGCCAACAATTATCAATATCAGCTTGCAAAATTGAATAAGCCTGTTGACAAGACGGAATGGTTCACAACGCCTTCAACAGTTACCGCTTATTATAATCCTTTCGCAAACGAGATCGTTTTTCCGGCGGGTATTTTACAAACACCCTATTTCGACGATGCCGCAGATGACGCTCTTAATTATGGAGGCATTGGCATGGTGATAGGGCTTGAAATGACACACGCTTTTGATGACCAGGGTGCACAGTTTGATAAGAACGGCAACGTGGAAAACTGGTGGACGAAAGATGACTATCAAAAGTTCAAATTAAAAACACAACAGGTAGTTGATTTATACAATTCATTTACCGTGCTCGATAGTGTGCATATTAAAGGAGCATTGACTGTTGGTGAAAACACAGCAGATGTCGGCGGCGTCGCCATTGCCTATGATGCTTTTAAAATGACCAAAGAGGGACAGGACACTACAAAAATTGGCGGCTTTACGCCCGATCAGCGATTCTTTTTTTCCGTTGCACGCATATGGAGGGTAAAAATGAAAGATGAGTTCCTTCGCTTATGGATAAATAATAATCCGCATGCACCACCAATGTGGCGTGTCAATGGTCCGTTGATGAACTCAGCACATTTTTACGAAGCATTCAATGTGCAACCGGGAGATAAAATGTTTTTACCAGAGAAGGAGCGGATAAAGATTTGGTAGGAGTGATAAAAAGGATACTTGCTCAGAGTTTCTTTTTGTATTTACATACCTGGATTAGTCAGAGTTTCTTTTATAAGAAGAAGAATATTTTTTTGTAGCCGGCTTTTGTAATTCATGTCATCGCCTGTTGGGTCACTCACTTGAAAGTTCTGTTCGCTATTCAGCTAACCTTGCAGATACTTGCGCCAGAATTCTTTTTTTATTTACATACTTGACGAGATAGGAAGGAGTCAAATTGTTTACTGATTATATTCTTTATTCAATTCATCAAGCAACCGGGTTGCCTGGTTTAGCAAAGAATCGGCAAAGGCAACGTTGCTATTCAAGAATCTTGAACGTACTAATTCTACATATTGATTGAATACTGTTTTATCATAGGTTAATAGAGGAGGATTTGTATTGATAAATGAATCTAATCTTGTTTGGCTGTAAGATATTTTGTTTTTCTGAACAACCTGGTTTGCCATTTCATTGTATTTAAAATCAAATATCATAGATCTGGTTTTTCTAACTTCTGTGTATACATCTCCATTCATTTGATCATTTGTTTGCATTAAACGACAAAGTCTGTCGTATTTAGCCACATCTGTTGCTAAAGCAGGTTTGAAGAAAGAAAGAGAACCTGAGCTTCTCATCTGCTGAAACGTAGCGTCGTTGGGAATAAAATAATTACGCGCTCCGCCCCACAATCCATACCAGTACAATTTGCCTGATGGTATATTCTTAGGATCATTTCCGAACAGCAGTTGCATAAATGTATCTACATTATTTTCCGCATAAGCAAAATATTTTATATAAGTTTTCAATTGTGCTGTATCAGCTTTTAAATCTTCTATCATAGAAGTCGCAAATGTTTTTTTGCACGCTGATGTTTGGTAATATCCTCTCTTATGTTTTCTGCAATAAAACCTAATGATACAGCGAAAAGATCATTAAGCCTTCCAGCAAATATTCTTTAAAATTTTTCCTTTCAACTTTTGGATGATGATGCACTTCCATGATTTCTGATTTGGAGATTTCTGATGTCTGATTTGATGTTTTGGTTGGTTCAACAGTTTGCTTTTGTGAATTATTTCCATTCACATCTTCGACTTTCGAATTTTCATTCTTCGGATTTTCCTCCTCTATGTTTTCAATATCAGGCATAATGGTTTGGGTGTAGTTCGTTGGGTTAGACAAAACAACAGAAGTTGTAACCAAACTTAATTTGTTTCTTTTAGAAGCAGAAGAATATTTTTTTCTTATCCCTGGCTAAGATTGAGACGAAGGTCTTTGAACGCTGCATCTTAAGCTTTGTTTTAACTAACCCGCACTACTTGTTTCGCTTGCGGGAAGACGCTTTGCGCAAAGCTGCGCCTCAGTTCCCGCGTACAGGACAGGCTTTGCGCTAGCGGGGGGAGAGGTTGTTTTGAATTGCTTGTCACCTTTTGAAGTCCATTTCCTAAGGTGTTTAGAAAATTATTTTTCTCTTGCGGCGCATTGATCAATTTTTTCAGTTCAGCTTTTTGTTCAGAACTAAGTGTCGCCATCACATTTTCGAGCAACTGAACTATTTGTTCATAAATATGGTTCAGTTTTTTTTCTGCTTCTTTGTTGAGCTTTTTTTGAACACGGGCACTCGGGTTGTCCCTGAGCCAGTTTTGTACATACGATTTAAGCAGATCCATCATATCATTTAGCTGTGGTTGCAGAGCTGCAGCAGTAGAATCTTTCATGGCATTGATATGGACCATTTGCGGAGAAGGTTCACTTTTGAGTTCTTTTTTCCATGCGGCTACGGTGTCCGTGATTACAAGACCGTTTGCCGAGACAAACATCCTGTTATGTATATCGGAATCATTCGTATTGATCTCCACGTTGCTCCAGTTGCCCATCGTATATTTATACTCATAATGCATGTTGTTGAACAAAGGAAGGGTAATAGAATAAAGCCCATCATCGCGGAGGTGCAATTGAAAAAGTGAATCACCTGCTTTCCAGCCATTGAATGATCCGGCGATGTATACATGCTTTCCTGTTGCTGTATCATACGGCACTTTCACAACAACCTTCACTGCTGCAACCTGTGCAACTGCCATCTGGGCAATACCAATGAAAATTATCGGTTCGATGAGGCGCAAAACGATCTTTTTCATAAATGAAATTTCTTATAAGATAGTGCAGGTTAGCTGCGAAATTGCTATCTGTCGTCATCCAAAAAGATGTTTTTCGTCAATGTTTGTTGAATGTTATTTTGATCGATCCGTTGTTAGTTACGTATTGATGTCGAATCAAACTGGTTATTGTTGGCTTAAGATTGAGGCGTAGATATGAAGCGTAAGCACCTTAAGCTTTTCGTTCAGTTAAACCGCTCAAGACGCTTTGCACAAAGTTGCGCCTCAGTCTTGTGCTAGCGGGGGGAAGGTTATGAGCGTTGGCATTAAAGCCTTTTGTTTAATTAATTCGCTCAAGACGCTTTGCACAAAGCTGCACCTCAGTCTTGCGCTAGCGAGGGAAGGAAAAGTGGTGAAACAATATCTAATCGCTCATGTTGAACTCGCTAAACAAAAATTAATGAATGGTGAACATCAAAAGGCATTAGACCTTCTGACTGCTGCCGAACATTATCCACACAATCTCGGCGAAGGGAAATTATACGGTACGCAGGAAAATGATATTCACTATTTACAAGGTTGTGCTTATGAAGGTTTAGGTATGATAAAAGAAGCAATGGAAAAATTTATACAAGCTACAATTGGCATCAGCGAGCCGGTGCAGGCAATTTTCTATAACGACTCTCAACCCGATAAAATACTTTACCAGGGGTTAGCATGGATAAAATTGGGTGAATCTTCTAAAGCTAAAAATATTTTTGAGCGACTTATTCAGTTTGGCTATGAACATAAACATGATGAAATAAAGATTGATTATTTTGCAGTCTCTTTGCCCGACTTGCTTGTATTTGATCAAGACCTTAATCTGAAAAATAAAATACATTGCAAATACCTTATTGGTCTTGGAAAACTTGGGATTGGGAAATTATGCGGCAGCAGAAAAAGAATTGAATGAAGTTTTGCAGCTGGACATTAATCATCAAGGCGCTGCCATACATCTACAGTTGATACCATTTTATTGCAACAACAAAAGCAAATTGTAAGAGAATAGTTTTCATTGTATGTTATTAATTTGGTTTTACGGCATCGCTTGTTGTGGCTTACGTGTATAGTTGCGAATTCTATTGAGTAAGATTTAAACAGTCCGAATAATAAAAAACTCAAAGCATGAAATATGTTTCCAGGCGTAGTGCTGCAAAACTTATCGGCATAAGTGCAGTGGCAACGGTTGCAAAGCCATTTCAATTATTTGCGCATGAAGAATCGAAAAATAAAACTCATTACATCACGCTTAGTTTTGATGATGGCTTTAAAAAATCAAGTTTGAAGACTGCGGAAATTTATGAGAAGCATGGGTTGTCTGCATGCATCAATGTAATTGCTACGGCGCATCAACCGGATTTTGTGTTGCCCAATGAATATCACCGCTGGCCCGTTGGTGATTTTGGATTATGGAACGAATTGAAACAACGGGGACATGAAGTCATGATGCATGATTATAAGCATTCTCATCTTGATCAACTTCCATTAGAAGAGGCGAAAGATCAGATACTGAAATGCATTGACTATTTTTCAAAAAACCTGAAGGGCTTTGAACCAAAAAAATCTGTTTTTAATTTTCCTTTCAACGCTTCAACACCTGAACTGGAAGAGTGGTTGCCCACACAGGTAATGGCTTTTCGCACAGGTGGCAATTCTATTGACGCGTTGCCGCATAAAGGACAGGCGAAACTCACCTGTAGTGCGTCCGGTCCCGAAAATTGTGAGGCATTCATAGATGAAGAAATAAAAAAATTATTAGCGCTGCCTGAAGGCTGGTTGATCATCAACACACACGGATTGGATGATGAAGGGTGGGGTCCCATTCGTTCCGTTTATCTTGATGACCTGTTACAAAAGTTGAAGACAATCAAATCTATCAAAATTATTCCTGCCGGAAAAGCATTGGCAGAATTTGTATCATGATGCTGAAAAAAGAAAAACGATAGTAACAACAATGATGAATAAAAAGCTTTTTGCAATTCTTATTTCCTTTACAATTCTAACGACCGGCTTTTCACAAACAACTTTATTTGATTTTGGCTGGCGGTTCCATCGCGGCGATATTGCCAATGGTGAAAAAGAAAATTTGAATGATGAATGGTGGCGCAAAGTTGATCTTCCGCATGATTGGAGCATTGAAGATATTCCGGGTACTCAATCACCTTTTGATTTAAATGCAGTGGGAGGAGTAAGCACGGGCTTTACTGTTGGCGGTATCGGCTGGTATCGCAAAACATTTGATGTGCCGGCAACATTGCAAAACAAAAAAGTTTATCTACAGTTTGATGGAGTTTACATGAATGCAAATGTATGGCTCAATGGTGTACGTCTTGGTAATCATCCTTATGGTTACACCAGCTTTTGGTTTGATGTTTCAAACAAAATAAAATTTGGAAAGAAAAATATTATTGCAGTACAGGTAAAAAATGAAGGACAGAACAGCCGCTGGTATTCAGGTTCCGGAATTTACCGGCATGTGTGGTTTAAAGTGATGGAGCCTGTGCATGTGGCGCAATGGGGCACCCGAATTACCACTACTAATGTGAATACATCTTCCGCAACAGTGAACATAAAATCAAAAGTAAACAACGAGACAAAAAATAAAAACGAGTTTACAATCATTTCTCATCTTGTAAACAGTAAAGGTGATGAAGTTGCAAAGACAGAATCAAAACATGCAATTGCTGCCAATTCATCTTTTGAATTTTCACAACAGCTTACTCTTACATCGCCTCAACTCTGGTCGCCTGAAACACCTGTGCTTTACACATTAGTTACAGAAATTTTTGATTCAAACAAAAAACAATTATTTGATCGTGTCGAAAATAAATTCGGTATCCGCACTATTTCTTTCAATGCGCAAACAGATTTTCTTTTAAATGGTAAACAAACTTTGTTAAAAGGCGGTTGCATGCATCATGACAATGGTCCGCTTGGTGCTGCCGCCTACGACAGAGCAGAGGAACGTCGTGTAGAATTAATGAAGGCAAGCGGATTCAATGCGATTCGCTGTGCACACAATCCGCCATCTCCTGCATTTCTCGATGCATGCGATCGTCTTGGCATGTTGGTGATTGATGAAGCATTTGATATGTGGAGAGAGGCAAATAACCCACAAGATTATCATTTGTATTTTGATAGCTCATGGCATTCAGATATTGAAAGCATGATATATCGCGACCGCAATCATCCTTCTATAATTATATGGAGCATAGGCAATGAGATACATAACAGTGATAAACCTGAAGTGGCTCAACTTGCAAAAACAATTGCAGATTTTGTTCGAAGTATTGATTCAACACGTGCCGTAACTTCTGCGGTTAATGCTGTTTCAGAAAAAAAAGATCAATACTTTTCTGCACTCGATGTTTGTGGCTATAATTATGCCGAAGGAAATTATAGAAACGATCATCAGCGCAAACCCGAACGTGTGATATTCGGTACAGAATCTTATCCATTAACTGCTTTTGAAAACTGGATGGCTGTGCTCGATAATAAACATTTTGTAATGGGTGACTTTGTATGGACGGGTTTTGATTATATCGGAGAAGCAAGTATTGGCTGGCTTGGTTATATGCAGGAAAAAAACTTTTATCCGTGGTCGCATGCTTATTGCGGCGATATTGATATATGCGGATGGAAACGTCCTCAATCATATTATCGTGATGCACTTTGGAAGAACGGAAATAATGTTTCCATTTTTGTGAAACCGCCACAGCCTACATTTAAAGAAAATCCAAAAAAAGAATCATGGAGTATCTGGAACTGGCATGATGTGTTTCCTGACTGGAATTGGAAAGGTTACGAGAATAAATCTTTTGATGTAGAAGTATATTCTTCCTGCGAAGAAGTTGAATTATTTTTAAATGGAAAATCACTTGGAAAAAAAGAAACAAACCGCAACACAAAATTTACAGCAACATGGCAGGTGCCTTATGAAGCAGGAATTTTAAAAGTTGTTGGATATATTGATTCAAAACAAGTAGCATCTTCCGAAATAAAAACTGCCAATGCAGTATCGCAAATAAAATTATCAGCAGACAGAACAGAGATAAAAGCAAACGGACAAGACCTTAGTTACATTACTGTTGAATTACTTGATGCAAATGGTATTTGTAATCCCAAAGCAGAAAATCTTATTCATTTTGATATAGAAGGTGAAGGAACTATTGTTGCCGTGGGAAGTTCGAATCCTATGAGCACGGAGAGTTTTCAGCAACATCAAAGAAAAGCTTGGAAAGGAAAATGTTTAGTGATAGTGAAGTCAACACAGAAAGCAGGGAAGATTATTTTGAAGGCTTCTGCGGATGGATTAAAATCTTCTCAAGTAGTTATTGAGGCAACAAAGTAGAGTCATTGCTTAGTAAAGTTCAGAGTGATGAAGTGAGTGGCACAACAGGCGATGCCATATAATACATAAAAATTATCAAAACTCAAACATCAAAATACCAGTGAAAAAAAATTTGTTCATCATATTCATTCTTGCATCACTAAGTTTTGACGCAAAAAGTCAGAACGAAATTTTGAATGTGTATGTTGATTCAATAGTGAGTGATGTGTCGCGTCATCCAATTGGAATTAATCTCGATTATTTCATGGATGGTGGTCGTTATGCTCGTCCGCAACACAGTGTTGCCGATGCATTGAAAGCAATGGGGGTAAAATATTTGCGATATCCGGGCGGTGATAAATCCGATCTCAATCTTTTTAGTGTGCCGCCTTACAATAAGTCGCAGCCAACGCTTGCACGCACAGGCAAAGGCGCTGTTGATGATTACGTGGAGATATTGCAGGACTATAAAGCGTTTAAATATGATGTGTTGGATTTTGATGAGTTCATGAGTTTGTGCAGGCAATTAAATGCAGAGCCCGTGATTGTTGTGCCTGCGGATAGTTATTTAAAAAAATATCCGCCGGGTTGCACATGGACGAGCCGTGAAGATTTAATTAAACATGCAGTAGAATGGGTGCGGTATGCGAACATCAAAAAGAAGTACGGAATAAAATATTGGATGATAGGGAATGAATGCTGGAATCCAAATAACGAAAATTCAACCGCGGAAATCTATGCACAGGATGTGCTTGATTTTGCAAAAGCGATGAGGTCAGTTGATTCTTCCATTGCAATTATTCCTAACGGAAACTCTGTTGATTATTTTGGAACTGTTATTAAAACTGCTGGCGATTACATAGATTATTTGTGTTTGAGTAATTATCCTGTGTGGAATTATTATGCGGGCTACAAAACATACAAAGACACTTTGCAAAATTTGACTGAGCCTGTTGACAGAGCAGTTACTGCAATTGAAAAATACGCAACGCCTGAACAGAAGAAAAAACTCAAACTTATTGTTGCAGAATATGGACCCTTTGATTGGGGAAACAAATGGCCGCATATAAATGATATGGGTCACACGCTTGCAAACTTTGAAATGACGGGTGATCAATTGCTTCGCCCTGAAATTGAATTCTCCTGTTTCTGGAATACACGCTGGATAGATAATGATTCAATCGAGAGCCAGGCATGGGATGCGTTGGATAAAAATGGCAACTTCAATGCGATTGGTTATAGCTTGATGATATGGGGAAATTTTTTGGGTGATAAGATGATAAAAACTTCATCATCGCTTCATACACGAAGTTTTGCGAGTATAAAATCTTCGGAAAATAAATTATTTGTTTATCTCTTGAACAAGGATGAACAATCGAAGAATATCCAACTCAACATTCAAAACAAAAAAGTAAAATCTGTTGTGCAGGTTTGGGAACTCGTAGGAAAAAATGTTGATGACTTGCATCCTGTGTGGCAAAAAATAGAAACAGGAAATAAGAGTAATAATATTCAACTTAAAGGGACGTCAATAACGGTAATTGAGTATCAACTTGAATAAATTATTTTTTATGATACCAACAGTGTATTTCACTTGTAATTTTTAAAGTCTCCCTTTAGGGAGATTTAGAGAGTTTCATCATTTTTAAAAAATCTTTTATGCGCTTTATCCTTAGTTTGTTTTTTACTTTTTTATTTTCTTATTCTGCAGTTGCTCAAGACATCATTCCTCAACCGGCTGATCTTATCAAAAAGGAAGGAACATTTATCATTACAAAAAATACATCTCTTGTAATATCAAATGATGCGGATATAAAAGCAGCAGAATTTCTAAACAGCTATTTAAAAAAAATTTATGGTGTTGAGTTGCCTGTAAAAAAGCAAGTTGTTAAGAATTCAATTCAGATAAATACAAAACTCAAGGGAGATAAAGATGTTTATGTACTTGAATCAAATGCTGATGGCATAAGCATCACAGGCGCTACTTATGCAGGCACTTTCTATGGTATGCAAACGCTTATTCAATTATTGCCGGTACAAAGGTCCTCTTCATTAAAAATTCCTGCGGTTACCATAGAAGATGAACCTTGATTTACCTATCGCGGAATGTTGCTCGATGTAGGCAGATATTTTTTCCCTGTTGAGTTTATTAAAAAATATATTGACTACATGGCTTTGCATAAGATGAATTATTTCCACTGGCATTTGACAGACAATCCCGGATGGAGAATTGAAATAAAAAAAATATCCGAATCTCACAAAGGTTGGAGCATGGAGAAGCAAAGCAAATATTTTCCAATACAACGATACTACTGTTGGCAATGAGCATTATGGCGACTACTATACCCAGGAAGAAATTAAAGATATTGTTCAGTATGCAAAGGATCGCTATATAACCATCATTCCTGAAATTGAAATGCCTGCTCATTGTTTGTCGGCGCTTGCATCTTACCTGAATTAGGCTGCACAGGCGTACCTTATGAAATGCCTTCAAAATGGTATCCATACAAGGATATATTTTGTGCGGGCAATGAAAAAACATTTGAGTTTATAGAAAATGTGCTCGATGAAGTAATGGCGTTATTTCCTTCTCAATATATTCATATCGGTGGTGATGAATGTCCTAAAGATAGGTGGCAGGCTTGTCTAAAAAGCCAGGCAAGAATAAAAAATGAAAACCTGAAAGATGAATATGAACTACAACGTTATTTCATCAAAAGAATTGAAAAATACATCAACAGTAAAGGAAGAACAATGATAGGATGGGATGAAATTCTCGAAGGTGGCTTGGCGCCAAATGCTGTGGTAATGAGTTGGAGAGGCGAAAGTGGCGGCATTGCTGCTGCTAAAGAAAAACACAAAGTAATCAGGACTATACAGTGATGCACGACGAACCGGTATTTGCGATGGCAGGATATTCGCATTCCGTTACTCCGTCACGCTTGTACCGAAGCTTATTTTTGTTTTATTGATGATGTTAACATTTGTCGCTTAATTATTAATATCGAGCCCGGATTGTAGCCGATTGAAAAAATGAAGATAAGGTTAAGATATACCGCTGAAAAATGTTGCAACTGCTTTCAAAAGACACCTTGACGATAAATCAAGATTTCACTTGCAGTATAATTGCAAATATTACAGCAAAAGAAGCAGTTGAAATGATTAGCCATGTGTCAGAATGGTGGATTTCAAATATTAAAGGCAAATCCCAAAAACTCAATGACGTTTTTACAGTCCGCCTTGGGACAAACTGGAAAACTTTTAAAATAATTGAAGTTGTTCCCGATAAAAAAGTGGTATGGCAGGTTACCGACTGCTACCTTCCATGGAACAATGACAAAACCGAGGGGAAGAACACCAAAATAGTTTGGGAAGTTTCAACCACAAAAGATTCCCACAAATAAGTTTCACACACCTTAGCTTAGTTCCCGAACTGCAATGTTATAACCAATGTAAGAAATCATGGAGCTCTTATATAAAAGAGAGTTTGTTCAAATTCATAACGCAAGGCAAAGGGCTTCCTAATAAATTTTCATAATCCAATCAACTACAGGAGCGCCCTTTTCAAAGAAGCCTTCTTTTTCTCTTTGATTTCCGGTACGTATACGTCTTTGAATTGAATTATTTGCTGTAAACACGTGATGCTCATCATTAAACTATTTAGATTATCATTGAAGTATAATAATCAATTCCTTCAAGTACGCCTGCGGCAAGAGGTTTATTAGCAAAATAAATACTCTTGTTCTTTTTTAACTCTTCCATTTCAGGGCTATGGTTCGCTACAACAATTGCTTTTGTTTTTCCCTTGAGCATGTCAATATCATTTCCGCTGTTGCCGGCAGTGATAAAATTTTCGAGTGGCACTTCCCATTTATAACTTAAATAACGCACCGCGTTACCCTTGCCTGCGCGAAACGGTAACACATCCAGGTAATGATTTTCTGTGAGCAATAATTTTGCACGGAGTTTACGATCATCCAAAAATTTGTGGAGGTTTGCAATGTCATCTTCATCAAAATCATTGTTTACGTAATAGCTCAACTTGTAAGGCCATTGTGCATCAGGTTCCTGCAAACGGATTCCTTTGAATTTTTCAAGTGCCTTTTGTAATTCATCTCTTTTCCATTGAAAGCTGACATGACTTTCAAAGCCGCTATCAGGAATAAATTTGTCCGTGTAGTATATCTCTGAGCCTGCAGAACAGATCATAATATCTGGATTATCTATGCCATGCATTATCAAGGCTTCGTGTGTTATCTCTTTGTTTCTGCCACTCGCTACACCAAAAACAATCTTATCTTTGTGTTCTTTCACCCATTGTTTTAATTCTTGTAATCCTTCTGCATTTTTTCCATCAATAAGCGTTCCGTCAAGATCTGAAATAATAAAAAATGCTGCTTTTGTAAATTTTTTTCCGAAAGGCGTTTTATGGGTGAACGTTTTTGAAGCAGAATCTTTTCGTGTAAAGAGATCTTCGATAATGTTCATGTATTTGTTTGCATGCGCTTCCCATGAATATTTTTCGTTAACACATTTGATACCGTTGCCCGAATGTCGTTCCCATAAAGATTGATCAGCAACGATTTTCTTCAAAGCGTTTGCAATCGCAACAGGATTTTCTACATCAACAAGCAAACCGTTATTGCAGCATTCAAGAATTTCTTTAGGTCCTCCTGTGGGTGATGCGATTACAGGCAGTCCGCACGCCGCTGCTTCTACAATAGTAAGCCCGAAATTTTCTCCCGGTGTTGCATTTACAAACACTCCTTTTTTATGTGCAGCTATGCGGTAAATTTCAGGAACCTCCCGTTGAGGATCGTTCTTTTTCGGAATCGCCATTTTACCGTAGAGATCATATTTGTCGAGTATCAATAAAAGCCTCGTAAGAATTTCCTGCTCATCCGGAGGCATTTGCGTAATATCTTTTCTTACTCCTGCAAAAATTGCCAGGTTAGCCATTGCCTGCAGTTCTTTATCTTGTCCATACGACTGAATAATTGTTTCAAAATTTTTTCGCTTGTCTGCACGACCAATAGAAAGAATCAATGGTTTATTTGGATTAAACAAGAAACGTTCTATTTCAGAATTTACACGATAGCGGGCCTGTTCTTGTTCTATTGACAAATTAAAACCCGGCGATTGTTCGCGATAAAAAGGATAAAAAATTTCGCTGTTAACTCCAGGTGGGATCACGACAAAATTTCCATCATTTTTATTTTCATACAGGGCATATTGGGTATTAATTTCATGCTGCGTACTTACGATAATAACATCAGCGCTTTTTAAATATTTTTCTTCTTCTTCGATGCGCCGCTCCATATTAAACTTTTCGTTGATCTTCTCTTTCGAAAGACCTTGCTGCAACAAAATATTTTTTTTATTTCTTCCAAGTGAATGACCTGTTGCTATAAAAGGAATTCCAAAAACTTCGCTGATCTGTCCTGCGATATAGTTACCATCAGCATAATGGCCATGAACAACATCGGGAAAATCGTCTTCCCTTTCAGTGAAGCGCAAAGTTTTATCCACGAACTCATCCAAATAATCCCATAATGTTTCTTTCTGACGATAAACATTACCGCCGCAAGTCATACGGACAATGCGTGCTTTATCATTAACGGGTTCAATTTCTTTTTCGTAAGCAGGAGAAACCCTTTTATCAATGATCCTTCTTGTGAAAAGATCTACCTTCCTTACCAATTCGTGTTGTGAAAGTTTTTCTAAAAATTCGAGTACATATTTAACTTGTCCGCCAGTGTCTTTATCTCTTCCGATTTCCGGGTCTTTATACCGAATAAGACCATGCGGACTGAATAACTGAATATAATATCCTTTCATAGTTAGCTAATTCAGCAGGTTTAAAAAGGCAGCGAAGTTACCAAATACATTTTGCAACGTACTTTTACATTCCATAAAATTGAAAAACACGTATGTACACAGGTTCCGGCTACAGTGACTGGGAGATCGGCGACATTACAGTAATTCTTCACAAAGACGTGTATCATTTATTTCATCTCATCATTCCTAATCACGATTACATTGCTCATGCTGTTTCAAGAGACGGTTTGTCATGGAAAAGAACAAAGAATGCATTGTTTGTGGGTGACCCGGGGCAATGGGATGATGACATGTTGTGGACAATGCACGTTTACCATGAGAATAATAAATTCATCATGTATTATACCGGTTTGCAACGCAAGGACCGCGGTAAGGTATCAAGAATAGGATTGGCAGAATCACACAATCTGCTTGAATGGAAAAAAAATAATGAGCCGCATTTTTTTCTTGAACCTGCAGGTCCATTTTATGAACATGCCGATGATAATCCACGAAAATGGTTAAGCTTTCGTGATCCATTCAGATTTGATTGTAACGGCGAAGCTTATCTGCTGGTTTGTGCACGAAGTAATATTGGTCCGATATCAAGAAGAGGATGTGTTGGTTTGATCAGGATAACAAATAACAATCCGGAATTTCTGTGGCCGTTACTATATCCCCGTGCTTATGATGATATTGAGTGTCCCTGCATATTTGAATTGAACGGACGTTTTTATTTATTGGGCTCAATAAGAGAAGACATTAAAGTTCGATATTGGTTTGCGCCGGAATTTTTTGGAGAGTATCATTCTTTTCATGCTGATGTGTTATTACCCAACGGTAATTATGCTGCAAGAACTTTGCAGGATGGTAAACATTTGCTTGTCTTCAATTTTTTTTATACACAGGGAAGAGTTGACCTGTTACGTGTTTTGCCTCCGCCAAAACAATTGGATACAGATGAAAAAGGCAGACTGCTTTTAAAAAGCTATTACAGGTGGGAGCAAATGGTTACCAAAACTATTTTGCAGAAGGATATAAAAAGCTTGTCACGATTGTTTTCAAACCCGACTGCTTCAGCTGATGTTGAAGAAGACAAATGGGTTGTAGGATCAAGAAGCGGTTATGAAGTTTTTTATTTTCAAAAACCTTCGTCAAGCTTTATTTGGGAAGGAAGCCTTACAGTGGAAGGTATGGGAAAGCTTGGCCTTGTTTCTGACATCGACAATGAAGGAAACGGGTATTATATTTCATTCGATGTTTCAAGTGGAACTGTATTGATAAGGGCATGGGGTTACAATCCTGCTAATGACAAACAGAATTTTATATTTGCTGATATCCAGTCAAATCTTTTCACTCCCAACATCGAGAGATCTTTATACTTCAAGCTGATTCGCTATGGCCGTTATATTGAGCTCTCGATAAATGATGTAGTAAAGTTGACACTCATGGACTATACGTATTCTGGAAATGGAATAGGTTTATACTCTTCATCATCTTTGATCTCGCTGCAAGATTCGATTCTAAAAGTTTTGCCTGAGCCTGAAGAAGAATACGCAAGCCAGGAAGAGGCGCAAAAGATTCTTCAGTTGAAGCAGTTGTTTAGTGACTAATCCAAATTTTACGTTAGCGATACTTAGAGGAAAAGAAATTACAGTAAATCTTAGCTGAACCAATGGGAGCAAATGACGCCATAGACACGGCCATTGCCTTTCCAAATGCAACAATCATCCCTTTGCACTATGAAGGGTGGAAACATTATTCTACCTGCGGGAGTTTGAAGAGTGAAGTTGAATAAATTTCGTGGTTGTGTACTTGACCGTAGTGCATTAAGCGTCCCTGGAGCCTAGTCATTTCAGGATTCAGGAATTGTTGGGTTCTGGATAAACTCAAAGGAATTTTTTGTTCAACCTTTTCAGGAAATTGAAGTAATATTGCCACGCGAACATTAATATCACATTCAAAAATTTTTTCACCCAAAACTTATTCCCTTGAAAAAGATTTATTTTTTCTTTCTTCTTCTCCTTGCACAATTATCAAAAGCACAGGAATTCAACTACACCGTTACAAAAGAATTTGCCATTAAAAATGATGACATGGGCTCCATTATCAGGGTAAACGACAATTTTATCCGGTATGAAGTGGACTATGGTCCCATGCAGCTTGCCTATACAGCCAAACTAAATAAAGTAAAGTATGGTATTAATTTATACCGTTATGACAATGATATGAAGGCAGTGCAGACGCTATCCCTGGATGATAAGCAAAAAGACCTCGGACCTTTTATACCCTCCTTTTTCACATTCGGCGGGAAACTACATGTTTTGTATTATCAATACACGAATGATAACACGATAAAATTGTTTTTGACGCAGGTAAATCCGGCTGACCTGTCCATCACAAAGAAAGTGGAGATCTTTTCTTTTGACCAAAAAAACGTAGGCGTTTTCAAAATTGATAACGCGATTAGCGCCAACCACGTTTATGTATCGGCATCACCGGATAAGAAAAGTGTTTTGGTAGCGCATGGCAATTCCAGTGCAATTACAACCTGCATCATAGATGACCAACTGAACATCACACACAACAGCGTCGTAGAAATACCCGCGCTTACAAGATTTAGTATTGTTTCCTTATTCCTCGATAACAATAACAACAAATATTTCAGCTATAACTACATGGAGAACAAAGAAAATAGACGAGGTATTTTGACAGATGACAACAAAGGAAATACAAAGTTCCTGGAATTTAAAACTGGTCAGCCTGACTACTCGGCGAATAACCTGCAGTTTGCCGGCACGAAGGATAATAAGGTGTACATATATGCCAATTATTATGGCGATTACTTAAACGAAGGTTTGCTCTTAACGACCATAGACACTGCCACCTTTCAGATAAGTAACGCACGTCTCTTTCCCTATCCCGATGACTATAAGCAACGCATATCCAAAATGGATTTTGGTGAGAAAGTTAAAGGGAAGTACTCTATAAGGAAGGTGGATTACGAGTTCCGGGAACTTGAAAATGGTACGCTTACCTTTGCAGGTGTCCCCTCTTATACTGTCGTTTCTTCCGGTATGAAAAGCACCAGGTTTGATGATTATGCAGGACCAGTTATGACGGTATTTATTTCACCTGATTACAAAGCAAATTTTTCAATGATCCCGAGAAGTCAGAAGGGGACTGCAGCTTCCGCTGTTATGCTGGCAACGTACAATAACAACCTCGTTTGTGTTTACGCCGATAAAGAGAAAAATATTAATAGCGCTATGGACGATGACCCCTCCACCACCAAAGATGCAGAAGATCTGGTTTTAGGCGTCGCGGTATTTGACAGCAAGGGAAATATTGTAAGGCGCACGAAAATTGCCGATAAACCGGGTGGCAACAATTATTTCATTACAGCGCTGAGTCAGAAAATGACGGACAAAGCATTTTTAATACCGATAGGCAGGATGAGAGTGAACATGGTCAAGTATTATTTTGAGTTCCAAAAGCTCGCTGGTGTAGAGATTACCGAGAATTGATATAAACTGTGGCGGGTGCGGGATAATAAGGTGCAAACTATTAAAGATATTCTTTTGTGTTGTGTACTTAACTGCAGCACTACTTCTATACAACCTCCTACGCGACTTGAATCTTAAGCTCGTTGAGTTTACGTTCAAGATATTTGATTTTGGCTTGTTTGTATTTTTGTTGGTATTGTTCTAAGTCAATCGGATTAAATTCTTGTTTGTAGCGTAC
>WNFY01002231.1_pt1 | contig 47104 bp, 40 predicted proteins | sample 5400091 | NCBI WGS metagenome assembly WNFY01 (sample SAMN13153364, study PRJNA577476) | soil metagenome | isolation source: 60 cm soil or saprolite under grassland replicate 1 | place: USA:California | collected 2016-06-15
GTCGTTCGATCGTTTCTTCTGTTTCATCCACCAGCCACAGCTCATTCACGCCGAGTGCGGCATAGGTATCGGCTTTTGTGTTTCGATCGTAGATGGCGGAACCGGGCGAGATGACTTCGATTACCAGATCGGCAGTTGTTCGCCGTTCAGGGTCCAGGCGGGCTTCAGTGTCTTTTGACAAATAGAACAGATCCGGTTCGAGATAGGTGCGATCGCCGGTCCAAATCGCTGCGCGCGGCGCGTAGACACTTCCATTATCGTGCAGACGAGCCAGTTCAAGAATAAACAACCGGTTCAATCGTTTGACTACATTGTCGTGGGTGTTTTCGGGAGGTGGTGACATGTAGAGGACTCCGGCAATCAGTTCGACCTTCGAGTGATCGGGCGGTTCCGGGAGTGCCCAAAACTCTTCGAGCGTGTAGGTCTTTACCAGCGGCGATGTGTTTACCCAGGTCATTGCAATGTTCCTTGGTCTGAAGCCAATTATAACACCCGCTACAACATCCACTGATGGCGATTGGCGTAATATCTTGGTGATCTATAAGGATAACGCTTCTTGTAATCCTTATAGCGTTCGTGCCAGTACTCGTAACGGCGATCCGATGAGCGCAGTTTCTGATGAGGAATCGCGCGCAGGTGATCTTCGATCTTGTGCATGTTCCTTGAATTAAAGCGCCAGTCGTAGTTTCCCAGATCATAGAGACTCGTGAGGGCATATCCTTTGATACGGCCGGTCATGTCTATGTAGGGATCGAAGTAACTCCAAACCAACTGTCTTAAATTTCTAAACACCGGCTTCCGGCCATGCAAGCCAATGTCACGCGACCGGCCAATCGAACCCCAGAAACCATCTTTCTGAAAAACGAAGATCACGTGGTCGAGTAAATCCCATGATTCGATATCGAGCAGCAGCGGCGGATACGCATGCTGCTCCAGGATCACCGCGGCGGCGACTGCGGCTTCCAAACAATGCGCTTCGTTTCTCTTTACGACTTCGCGAAAGGAACGCATCGTGCCGCCATTCCGCTCCCAGTTGTAAGGTAACGATGTCAGCCAGCGTTGTACTTTAGCCGGCGTCTCCAGCCGTTGGATCAGCCGCCATTCTTTGCTGCTGAAGGCTTCTCTGCCGGGTTTGCGATCCATTAGCTACGCTAAATAGCAGACGCGTTCTACAAAAGGCAAAACCTTTTGAGCCGTGAGCCACTGAGCCCAACTCGCGGAGCGGGCAACAGCCGTAATTCGATCAAGCCCTCGCCCGCTCTGCGGATTGAATCTTGTTTAGGTGGCCTGATCCTGGGGCTCACGCCCCAGGTTTTATGCCGGCGTCCGCTTCGCGGACTACTCAACTTGATTCTCCTACTTCTCTGATGTAAGACTAAGATTTAATACTTCGCAAATACCGCTATCATAATCACGATCGGAGCCAAGATGAGTTCTCCTGCGCAAAAAACAATCGGACGCGATCCGTCGGCGCCATTGAGCACCAATGTCCATCTGCTCAACTGGGTTGAGAAGATGGCCAACTTGACCAAACCCGAAGCCATTCACTGGGTCGATGGCTCCTTAGCCGAAGACGAAATGCTCAAAGTCCAAATGGTCGAGAGCGGAACCTTCATCAAGCTCAATGAAAAGCTCTGGCCGGGCTGCTATTACGCCCGTTCTCACCCGAGCGACGTCGCCCGCGTCGAAGACCGCACTTTTATTTGTTCGCTCTCCAAAGATGCTGCCGGCCCAACCAACAACTGGGAAGAGCCGTTCGCAATGCGACGAAAGTTGAAAGACCTCTTCGACGGTTCGATGCGCGGGCGCACGATGTACGTGCTGCCGTTCAGCATGGGCCCGATTGGATCGCCAATGTCGCAGATCGGCGTGCAGCTAACCGACTCGCCTTACGTCGTCGTCAACATGCGCATCATGGCGCGGATAGGTTTGCCGGTTTATGCCGAGATCGATAAAGACTACAAACGCGTGGTGCCTTGCATGCATTCGATCGGCGCGCCGCTCGAGCCCGGCGACAAGGATGTACCCTGGCCCTGCAATAAAGAAAAGTACATCGTTCATTTTCCCGAGACGCGCGAGATTTGGTCTTACGGATCGGGCTATGGCGGCAACGCTCTGCTGGGCAAGAAATGTTTTGCGCTCCGCATTGCTTCCAACATTGCCCGTGATGAAGGCTGGATGGCTGAGCACATGCTGATCGTGGGCGTGGAGAATCCGCAAGGCGAGAAAACTTATGTCACGGCTGCATTTCCCAGCGCCTGCGGGAAAACAAATTTTGCCATGCTGATTCCGCCGCCAGGCTTCGAGGGCTGGAAAGTATGGACCGTAGGCGACGACATCGCCTGGATCAAGCCTGACGCGAACGGACGCTTGCATGCGATCAATCCGGAAGCCGGCTTCTTTGGCGTAGCACCGGGGACCTCGGTGAAGACAAATCCAAACGCGATGGCGACGCTGGCGACGAATTCAATATTCACGAACGTAGCGCTGACTCCCGAAGGCGGCGTCTGGTGGGAAGGCATGACCGATGAACCGCCGGCAGAATGCCTGGATTGGCAAGGAAACAAGTGGACTCCGGAAATCGCAAAGGAGACCGGCGCGAAAGCCGCGCACCCAAATGCCCGCTTCACAGCGCCGGCGAAGCAATGTCCGACGATCGATCCTGATTGGGAAAACCCGAACGGCGTACCAATCAGCGCGATCATCTTCGGCGGACGTCGCGCTACGACCATGCCGCTCGTGTATCAGGGATTCAATTGGACCGCGGGTGTTTACATGGGTGCGACGATGGGCTCTGAGATGACGGCGGCGGCGTTTGGGACCATCGGCAAGGTGCGCCGCGATCCTATGGCGATGTTGCCGTTTTGCGGCTATCACATGGGTGATTATTTTCGTCATTGGATCCTTATGCAGCGTTCGCTTAGCGAAACTCCCCGAGTGTTTCACGTGAACTGGTTTCGCAAAGACAAGGACGGAAATTTTATGTGGCCGGGCTTCAGCGAAAATATGCGCGTGCTGAAGTGGGTCGTCGATCGCGCGCACGGCCGCTCTCTGGGACAGGAAACTCCGATTGGATGGATGCCCCGGTACGAAGACATCGAGTGGCAGGGTCTGGATTTTTCGAAAGACAAATTTGATGAACTGCAGGCGTTTGGCCGCGACGATTGGCGGCAGGAAGTGCTCGGCCATGAAGAACTGTTTCTGGATTTACATGATCGGCTGCCGCCGGAAATGATTTATGAACGAGAGTTATTGATTTGCCGGCTATAGTTTTGGCGGGTGAAAGATGGATTGTCCCACTTGTCAGTCCCCTATCACGCAAGGGGAGATATCACTTGAAGTTACGTGGGCCGATTTGGTCATGGGGAGCGGCGGAGCTTCTGTGCTTCGCTTCCACGAACCTCACAAAGAGCCTTTTACCATCATGCGAGAGTCGGAAAGCCTACCTGGTCTCAACTGTCAAACTTGCGGTCTTTTGTGGTCATAACAGATTTCGCGTTTACCGAAACCGAATGTATTGTATGTCACGCCAAAATGCGGCCCGTACTAACCAGCTGCGCTCAGTGCGGTTGGACATATGAAGCACGCGCAACCAAGTAGTGCGCAACCCAACCGCAACGCTCACAACTTTCTTAGAACCTTGATTAAGCATCCGGGCGCACTGTAATTGCTTCTCATCTAAGCAGAACAGTATGAAGGGGGCAAGAAAATGAATTCGATCCAGGGGAGGATTTGGGCGCTTATCGGTGCTGTAGTCTTAGCGGCTTCAGTAGCTTATTCGGTTCCGCAAAACTACCGTTCCGGAAACCAACTCGAACAGAAAATTCGAAAAGAGTTGGTCAAATTACCGTACTACGGGGTGTTTGATAATCTGAGTTTCACCGTTAACGCCGGGACAGTGACTCTGTACGGCCAGGTCGTGAAACCCACGACTAAATCCGACGCAGAACACAGCATCGCGCGTGTTGCCGGAGTGAGCCGAGTTATTAATCGGATCGAGGTGCTGCCGTTGTCTTCATTCGATGACTCACTACGTCAGCGAACCTATCGCGCCGTGTTTAGCGAGGGCGGATTGTATCGTTATGCATTGGGCGCGAATCCCTCGATACACATCATCGTCTCTCACGGACACGTGACCCTGGAAGGCGTCGTCGCGAATCGAGGCGACGCTCAGCGCGCTTACATCGCTGCCAGGACTGTGCCGGGATCTTTCTCAGTGACGAACCACTTGCGAATCGAAGAAGCGGGACGTTCATGAGCCGGGCCGGCGCCATTTCGAAATTGAGCGTGGTGACAAACCAGCAATAACTAATTAAGCCAGATGAAGAGAACTTCATCTGGCTTTTTCGTTTTAGCGAACTTTGTAATAGATTAGTGTTCGATTCTTTGCATCATAATCGTCACCGTCGGCGTATCACCTGCCGTCCGACTATACGAAACCCAATATCCGGCTTTGGGATAACGAATCATCCTGAACTTGGACCCGTCGGGTTTGCCTTCGATGTCGGACCCGAGTACTTCTTTAGCTGATGGAATGCTGTTTGCCCCGGTCATGAAATCGACCGAGATTGCCGACACCGCGCCCTTCTTGTCATACATCACCTGCACAGCTTGAGTATCGTTAAAAATGTAGAAGTCCTGCTCGGCGCTCTTCTCTCGCGGCGTGCCCAGTTTCTTGCGACACTCGTCCGTTGGCATGCCGATGCGCACGCCTCTGAATTCGATAAAGGCAGGTTGGTTTTCCTCGCCGTCTGATGCCGTGGCTCGCGCCCGCTGCGCCTGTGAGCTTGCCGGCATCAACAGCACCGTGACGATCACGGCCGTGATGATTCCGATTGATCCAGTTAGTCTGGTTGCTATTGGTTGGATGACATGCAACAACATTTGTCCTCCTTCGATCTTTGCCGCGCTGGAAACGCCGCAGGAAGGTCTTCTTTCTCTCAAACGGCCCGATAAATAGTCAGGTTCGTTTGGGGCCCTTCGTCGTTTGCAAACAATAAGTCAGCTCCAACTTTAAGTCAATGCCATATCCGTAAACTTCAGATATGGTTCACAACTTCTCCAGGGGCGCTTCCGCAGGCGGTCGTTCGGTCGCAAGAGCTTCATGGACGGGTGACCTATGCTGTGGTATTTTCAACTCGTTCGAGCGCCTGTATAGGGTTCAGCGAGCCGCGGCCCGGTTCTGAATAAAGAGGTGAAAAGCTGAAGTTATTCAGACTTTATTCAGGTTTTACACTTTCAAGTTAGTTTCGAGGTCAACTTCCAGGTCCTGCACGGGAACTTGTCCGATTTGAGCAAAGAAAGCAAACAAGGAGATGCGGTCGTAGATCTCGCGCATGCGCGGGCGCGGCTCGGCTCGCGATCTGCGAGGGCGCCCTCTCAGTCGTCGGTTCGGGAGTTGGAAATTGTGCGCGGGCTAATTGATCAGGGCCTGACCACTGAAGCTCGATCGCGACTCACGTCATTCCTGGCGCAGGCGCGAACCGATCCTATGCTGCTCGCGCAGGCGCGGTGCACTCTCTCGATTGCCCTCGAGATGCAGGGGCACTTCCGAGAATCGCTTGAGGCCGTCGCAATGTATGAAGCGCCGGAAACTCGGGCGAAGCTCGAGGCGAAGCTGGTCGTCGCGTTGCGCGTACAAATCGCGTTGGCTTACAGCTACAACGGTGACCATCCGAAAGCAATCGCATTGCTGAAGGCAGTACTTCGCGACGCACCTAATGAAGGCGCAGAGGCGGGCGCGGTGTACGCGGCACTGGCGCGCGTGTATCGCCGCATTAGCGAGTACCCGATCGCGCGCGATTATTCTCAGCGAGCGCTGGAAAACTATCGTCAAACCGGCGATTGGCGCGGATTGGCTGAAGCTTACTTCGGACTCGGACTGGCCGATGTTCACGAGGGTCAATATGAATCTTGCCTCGATAACCTGGAACAAGCGGCGAACCTGGTAGGAGATCATCCAGCCAGTTATCTACTCGGAAGAATCTACATCAACATGGCGGGGGCCTGCTGGTTTCTAAAACGGCCGCAGGACGGAATCAGTTATTTAGAAAAGGCAGTCTCCTACTATGAACGAACTGATCACAAGGGAAACGCTGCTGATAGCTACAACAATTTAGGGATGAACTTAATCCTGATCGGCCAATGGGATCGCGGGCAGCAGGCGCTCGAGCGAGCGCTGGCGTTGGCAACGGAAGTCGACGAGCGGTATGCACAAATACCGATGATCCTCGATTCATTGGGAGAGCTGCGCATGTTGCGTGGCGATCTTGCCGAGGCCAAGAGTTACCTCGACCGCGCGTTGGCCCTGTCTCAGGAGAATGGCAACAAGTGGTATGAATGCCAGGCGCTGCGCACCATGGGTCGTTGCTATCTCGCCATGAAACAGAGCGCGGAAGCACTGGCCACGGCCAGGACCGCCCTGGAGTTGGCCGAGAAGATTGGCGATCGCCAGGCGATCTGCGAGTCCAGATTGCTCCTGGCACAAGCGCATCTTGATTGTGGAAACGCAAGTGAGTGCAGCGCCAATCTGGAAAAACTAGCCGGCTTGATTACCGACTCGCCAGCCGATCTTCCGCTCGCAGGTGAAGCACAGCGAACGCATGGCCTGATAGAAATGGCTCGATCCGAAGCGGAGCTTGCCGCCCAGCATTTCGGCCGCAGCGTTTCGATCTTCGATCTGCTTGGGGATCGCTATCGCGCTGCGCGGGCGCACTACGAACTGGGGCGGGCATATGCGATTAGTCAGCCGGAACGGGCAAGTGAACATCTCGGGCGCGCGGTTAACACTTTCCGAGAACTCGGCGCCCAACTCGATCTGGCACAAGCCGAAGAAGCGCTGAAGACTCTCGAGCATGCCGCACCGCCTACGCGTCACGAAAACTCAGCGCTGTCGCAGCTGCTAACTTTGCGCCTGGCCGAAGCTGTGGCTTCGCGCGCGCTCCTGCTGCGCGAGCTGGCCGCAGTGATCAGGCAGGAAACCAACGCGCGGCGCGTGGTCATTCTTGAACCCGACGAAGAAGAGCGGCAGCGTGTGGTTGTAGCGCACGGTTGTGATAGTAAGGAAAGTACAGCTTTGGCAGATCAATTCGCGTCGCTGGAAAACGATGCGGCCCGCGCGCGGTTTGCAAAGAAGCATGATGCAGAGATTATTACTCTGCGATCAACTAATGCTCTTCCCGCAACTCTTTTGATTTCACCGAAGGATCGCGCGCAGTTGCCCGGGGGACTCGCGCTGGAGCCGTTGTTGCGCGTAGTTGAGCTGGGCATGGACGTTTGCGCTCTGCGCGCTCGCAGCCAGACCGGTCAAGCCCAGGATCAGGACAACGCCCTCAATGGTTCCAGCCTGATGCCCGGCTTCATTCATTCCAGTCCGGCAATGACGCGATTGGTCGAGGAAGTTCACAAGATCCGGTCATCGGATGTCACCGTACTGGTGACCGGAGAATCGGGCACGGGCAAAGAACTGGTCGCACGAGCCATTCACGCGCTCTCTTCTCGCCGGCAGAAAATTTTCGTCCCGTTCAACTGCACGGCCGTACCCAAGGAGTTATCCGAAGGTTACCTTTTCGGCTATCGTCGCGGCGCCTTTACCGGCGCGGTCAAGGATTCGGACGGCGTTATTAGAACGGCCGCGGGCGGCACTCTTTTTCTCGATGAGATTGGCGACTTACCCATCGACGTTCAGCCAAAGTTGTTGCGCTTCCTGCAGGAGGGCGAAATCCAACCGCTCGGCGAGCAACGGCCGGTGAAAGTCGATGTTCGGATCATTGCCGCCACTAACACAGATCTGGAAGAGATGGTCGCCCAAGCGCGATTTCGAGAGGACCTTTACTATCGTTTGAATGTGATTCGTCTCCGGGTCCCACCCCTGCGAGAGCGCCGGTCAGAGATTCCGACCATTGTTAACTATTACGTAAATCACTACTCGTCCAAGTTCGGTCGCCGGGACATTCAAATTACGCCTCAAGCCATTGATCTTTTGATGGTCGCCGATTGGCCTGGCAACGTGCGTCAACTCTGCAATGAAGTTCAGCGCGTCATCGCCCGCTCTGAGGACGGCACCATCATCACTCCGGAAGAACTGTCACCCGAGTTGCGCCGCATGAAGACCGTTACGGCTCCGGCCACCGTCACCCCGATCGGAGCAACCGGAAGCGGAGGTTCGGTTACAGTCCCGCTCGAAAGCGCGACGCTGGCAGGAGCGTTAGCTGAGGTTGAGCGTAAAATGATCGCCGAAGCCCTGCGCAAACATGGTGGCAACATCTCACGGGCAGCGCGCGAGCTTGGCCTTACCAGGCGAGGTCTCTATCTGAAACTGGATCGATACGAGATGAGTGCGAGTGCGTGAGGCCGGTTCGTTTTCAAAACTTCAAAACAATCAAAAGGTTGGGTCAACAAGGGCGTAGTGTCTCTGAAGCTTTTACCTCGGTAAAGTAGCTTGAGAGACACTACACCTGGTGAATTTTGGAGGCTATGTTAGTCACCGAGAACGACGCCTTTATTCATTTTTGTTTCTCCTTTCTTTCCCTGGGGAACGGATTTCACTGGCCGCTTGCTATGAGTGGAATCGGGTTTTGAAACTTGCGCTAGTCGCCCACGATGATGCCGCGCTGTTTTTTTGTTTGCTTAATCATCCTGGGCTCTCCTTCCTTGTATTAACGGTTGATAGTTTGATCGCGGTTAATAGTTAACGATTAGGGGATGGTGCGTATTAGTCACCGATAACGACGCCTTTATTCATTTTCTTTTCTCCTCTCAATTGAATTTCTCCCTGTCGCTGCGGTCTTAAAAGTTGTTGGGTTGCGGTTGAAACGTGCTGGTTTGTGTTCGGCCTTTATTAGTCACCGAGAACGACGCCTTTATTCATTTTCTTTTTCTCCTCTCCTACTTGTTTCGTTCGGACGCCTTGTGACTTGGCAATGAATGTGCCGCAGAAAACAGGAGAGCGTTTCTGTGAGGTTAGTCTATTGACGTGAATGAGTTAGAGACTTGGCGAGGTCGATCAGGAGGGCACGCACATTCCTTCGCTAAAGTGATTACGAAGTATGCAAGTTTACAGAGAACGAGGAGTAACTTGCTGCGAATCTGTGCTTTAAGTATGAATTGGAAACACGCTATACAGTGGATACCTGGTAGCCAACGTACCAACGTACCAACGTACCAACGTACAACGTACAACGTACCAACGTACCAACGTAACTACGTAACAGTATTCGAAACGCCGGCGTGTCACCTACACGCACCCGATTGATGCTCGGACTTCTCATTAGAGTCGTGTAACGCTCATTAACAACAACCGGGCAACTACCTCCATAAGAACAGAGTAACTAGCTCGAAACGATTGATATTATTGCGACTAATTAACCTGATAAGACTTCAAGCTAATCAAGCATCGTGTTGACATAAGTGGTAGCTTGTATTAATTAGAAGGCGAGCATGCAGCCTACTTTTTGTTTTTCTTTCGGCGAATTCGCAACCAGCAAGCAGGGCCATAGTAGTGGATATACCGGTCCAAAAATCTAAGCGACGAAAACGACGGATACATATTGTCATCTATACCGTCATCGGACTCCTGGCAATCTCGGCGATAACGCTGGGTGTATCTCGGCTGAAACCCGCCGCCCCCAGCCTGGAACGGGCCACGGCCCTGATTGAAACGGTTAAACGAGGACCAATGCTCCGCGACGTGCATGGAACCGGCACGCTGGTAGCCGAGGACATCCGCGTGATTGCCTCATCAAGCGCTGGACGGGTTGAACGGGTTCTCTTAAATGCCGTCGGAGCACCGGTCACTCCCGGCACGGTGCTCGTCGAGCTGAGCAATCCTGAAATCGAGCAATCCGCTGTTGATGCCGAATATCAATTGCGCGCGGCCGAAGCTGAGCAAAAGAATTTAAAAGTGCGGCTCGAGAGCGAGCGCATGACACAGCAGTCGACTACCGCAACCGTCAAAGCCGAATACCAACAGGCTCAGTTGCAACTGGATGCCGATGAAGCTCTGGCCAAGCAGGGACTGGTGCCGCCGCTCAGCTTAAAACTCTCAAAAGTCAGAACAGAAGATCTCGCTAACCGTTATCAGATCGAAGAGAAGCGTTTGGAAGTCGTCTCGCGTTCGGCGAGCGCGCAGGTCGCGGCCCAGGAAGCGCGCGTTTCACAACTGCAGGCGCTGCTCAAATTGAAAAAACAGCAGGTCCAGAACCTTCGAGTATTGGCGGGAACCAGCGGCGTGCTGCAACAGATGACCGCAGAGCAAGGGCAACAAGTGTCTCCTGGAACGAACCTCGCTCGGGTAATCGAACCGGCACACCTGAAGGCGCAGCTCAAAATCGCAGAGACTCAGGTCAAGGACGTTCATGTCGGACAAACAGCCCAGATTGATACTCGCAGCGGGTTAATTCCCGGCCATGTTTCGCGGATGGATCCCGCCGCCCAGCAGGGAACTTTTACGGTGGACGTGGCGCTCGAGGGCGAGTTGCCTCCTGGCGCCCGGGCCGACCTGACCGTCGACGGCACGATTGAGTTGGAACGTCTCGACGATGTCGTATATATGAGCCGTCCAGCGTTCGGTCAACCCCAAAGCACCGTTAAGATGTTCAAATTGGAAGAGGGCGGCCAAACCGCTGTGCGCGTTTCGGTAAAACTTGGACGCAGCTCAGTGATGGCGATAGAGATCCTCGAAGGATTACAACCAGGCGACCAGGTAATCCTTTCTGATACTTCCACGCTGGATTCGTTTGATCGCATCCGGCTGAATTAGAATAGCGGCCCAGCTCTAAAACCAGGTCAAGCCTTCAAACTTGAGTGGGGGAATATTCATGAGCACACCCATCTCTCCATTGATCCGCCTTGAGAACGTGACCAAGGTTTTTCAGACCGACGAGGTAGAAACGCACGCGTTATCGTCCGTTGCTTTCGAAATCCACAAGGGCGAATACGTGTCGATCGCCGGTCCCTCGGGCTGCGGAAAGTCAACGCTGCTTTCGATCCTGGGATTGCTCGACACACCCACGGGCGGGAGCTATTGGCTCGAGGGCGAATCGGTTGCTGATTTGCCGCTTTCGCAACGCGCGCGCATCCGCAATCGACAGGTCGGATTCATTTTTCAAAGCTTCAATCTCGTCGGCGATCTAACGGTCGAGGAAAATGTTGAACTCCCGCTGACATATCGCGGAACGGATCGAGCCGAACGCAGAAAACGCGTCGTGCAAGCGCTCGAGAAAGTTGGCATGGCGCATCGAGCAAAGCATCTTCCGGCGCAACTTTCAGGTGGACAACAACAGCGGGTGGCCGTCGCCAGAGCGATTGGCGGCGACCCTTCCATCCTGCTTGCTGATGAGCCGACCGGAAACCTCGATTCGGTTAATGGCGAAGCAGTGATGAAACTTTTGAGCGACCTTCACCGCTCCGGGTCCACGATCTGTATGGTAACGCACGATCAGCGCTACGCGGGTCACGCCGATAAAGAGATTCATTTGTTTGACGGCCGCGTGGTGGACAACGCTTAACTGCGGATCGTTTCGCTCCGAACAATCAATGCCTTTATTTGAATCACTAAAGCACCGCTCGTTTGCCTTGCTGTGGAGCGGCCAGGCGCTTTCCCGGCTCGGTGACAACGTCTATCGCGTTGCCCTGGCGTGGTGGGTCCTGGAGAAAACTGGATCGGCAACAGTCATGGGCAAGGTGTTCATTCTTTCGTATACACCGATGTTGTTATTTGCGCTGGTTGGTGGCGTCACTGTCGATCGATTTTCACGCATGCAGGTCATGTTCATCGCCGATCTCCTGCGATTTTTTGTTTTGGTCGGCGTCGCAATTCTCGCGTTTGCGCGGTTGCTCGAGCTCTGGCACGTCTACGTAACCAGTATCATCCTGGGCACGGTTGAGGCGTTCTTTCAGCCGGCATATACGGCCGTCGTTCCTGATGTCATCCCGCGCGAGTCTTTGGTCAGCGCTAATTCGCTTACCAGTTTGAGCAAGCAGCTGGCAAAAGTAATTGGTCCGGCGCTGAGTGGCGTCATTGTGAAATTGGGCAGCACCTCGACAGCGTTTGCCATTAATGCATTGTCGTTTTTGGTTTCGGCAGCCTGCCTCCTGCCAATACTTAAACTGGTGCAACCCACGGCACGCCTGGCAGAAAAACCAGGGGTCATTCGCGATCTGCAGGACGGTCTTAAGATGGTAATCAAGTCGCCTTGGCTGTGGATCACCATTGCGATCGCCTCGCTTTGCAACATCACGCAGGGAGGCCCTTACATCGTCGGTTTGCCGTTTCTGGTTAAGGACAAACTGCACGCGGATGCGAGCTCGCTGGGATTGGTCTATTCAATGTTTGCCATTGGCTCGGTCGTCGCGACCCTGGCCATCAGCCGGTTTGCGATCATTCATCGCCGCGGACTTGTTGCTTACAGCGCGCTGATAATCAGCGGCCTGATGACGCTCGCATTTGGAGTGTCGGGTTCGTTGATGAGCATCTTTCTCTTTTCGTTGGTGCTCGGGGCGATGATTTCAATTTTCACCTTGATTTGGGTGAACCTGCTGCAGGACCTGGTTCCGCGGGAGATGCTTGGACGCGTAGTTAGTATCGACAACCTCGGTTCCTATGCTTTTCTGCCGCTGAGCTACGGAATTACGGGTTGGGCTACGGATCGATTTGGCGCGGCCGCGGTGTTCATAATTGGCGGAGCAGCAACGGCGGTGTTGCCGGCACTGGGTTTAGCTCATCGCGCAGTGCGACGCCTCGATTAACCGGCAGTCGAAACATATCGGACAATAACGTAATCCACGTATGGAAATTATCTGGCAGGACATACGCTACGGCGCCCGGTTGCTACTTAAGAGTCCCGGCTTCACGCTGATTGCCGTCCTCACGCTGGCCCTCGGCATTGGCGCGAACACGGCCATCTTCAGCGTCGTCAACTTCGTGCTGCTTCGGCCTTTACCCTACGCAAACTCGGATCAGTTGCTAATGATCTGGGAACGAAATCTGAAAAAGGGTTGGTCTGAATCGCCCACATCGTCTGCCAACTTCGTTGACTTCAGAACTTCCGCAAGGAATCTCGAGGTCGCTGCTTTTACAGACACCAACGGTAATTTCAATCTCACGGGCGGCGATCAGCCTGAGAGAGTTGCCGGCCTGCGCGTCTCGGCAAATCTTTTCCCGCTGCTCGGTGTTAATCCAGGTCGAGGCCGATTATTTCTTCCCCAGGAAGATCAACCAGGTGCCGGCCATGTTCTCATTTTGAGTTACGGTTTATGGCAGCGGACGTTTGCCGCCAACGCCAATCTGATAAATAAAACTATTCAGCTGAATAGTCAAAGCTACACCGTCGTCGGAATCATGCCTCCGGATTTCAAATTTCCGCCGGCGTTTTCCGCCGTGGTCGGCTCTTCAGAAGAGTCCGTCAGCAACGCTGACCTGTGGGTCCCGTTAACCACAGATGACATTCCGCTGGTGCGCGACAGGCGAGACCTGAAAATGATGGGACGACTGAAGCCGGGTGTGACGGTGGCTCAGGCGCAGGCCGACCTCAATGCGATTGCCAGCCGGCTCGACCGAGAATTCCCCGATGTTAACGGGGGAATAGAAACGCATGTTATTCCGCTCCGTGAGCAGGTGACTGGCGACATCAGTCTGGCGCTCTTTGTCTTGATGACCGCCGTGGCGCTGGTCCTGCTGATCGCGTGCGCCAACGTGGCCAACCTGCTTCTGGCGAAGGCCACCGGCCGGCAGAAGGAGATAGCGATTCGCACCGCTCTCGGTGCGACTCGACTGCGCATACTGCGGCAGTTACTGACCGAGAGCGTATTGCTGGGCTTATTGGGCGGCCTGCTTGGTTTGCTGTTTGCCGTAATCGGCGCCAAGACCCTTATCGCTTTTGTGACCACCAACATTCCAAAGCTAAAGGATTTTACCTTTGACGCGACGGTGCTTCTGTTTACCTTGCTCATAGCTTTGGTCACCTCGCTGTTTTTCGGGTTGGCGCCGGCCATTGATGCTTCAAAACCGAATCTGAATGAAGCTCTCAAAGAAGGCGGCCGCAGTTCAAGCGGGAGCGCAAGCCGCCAAAGGCTCCGGGATTTCCTGGTTATTACCGAGGTCGCGCTGGCGGTCATACTGGTAACGGCGTCCGGTCTGATGTTTCGAAGCTTCCTGCGCTTGCAAGGTGTTAACCCGGGATTTAATCCGAAGAATCTGATCACTCTAGAGGTTGAACTGCCCGATGCGAAATATCACGCCGCCCAGCAACAACAGAACTTTCAACAACAGCTGTTGCAACGCCTGACGACAATTCCCGGGGTGCAGTCCGCGGCGACTGTAGATAATGTGCCCTTCGGCGTCAACGCGTTCAATACGAGTTTCATGATCGAGGGACGCCCGGTCCCGGCGGTTACGGAAAGACCGCGTGCATTCTATCGCGTGATAAGTCCAAACTACTTTCGCACAATGGGCATTCCTTTTCGTCGCGGGAACGAGTTCACAGACCGCGATAGCGCCGAGATGCCCGGTGTCGCCATAATCAACGAGACTGCGACGCGCAAGTACTGGCCGGGGGAAGATCCCATCGGCAGGAAGATAAAACGCGGCCGGCCGGAATCGAAAAATCCCTGGGTAACCATTGTCGGCATTGCCGGTTCAGCAAGCCAGCTTTCATTGCGCGAAGAATCGCAACCGGAAATTTATGTTCCCTTTCTGCAAAATACAACGCCTAACTTTTCGTTGGTCGTGCGCACGGCCTCGGATCCGAAAACGATCACGGGTGCAATTCGCAAAGAGGTCTGGGCCACGGACAAGGATCTTCCGGTTTCCAACATGAAGTTGATGGACGAATTGATTTCCAACTCGACGGCGCAGCCTCGCTTTTATGTCATCCTGCTAACCGTCTTTGCCGCGCTCGCTTTGATTCTGGCGGCCGTCGGAGTTTACGGCGTGATGGCCTACTCGGTGACGTTGCGTACCCGCGACATCGGCATTCGCATGGCCGTCGGCGCGCAACCGATGGACATCTTCAAGCATGTGATTGGCCATGCATTGATGCTTGCCTCGATTGGATTGGTAATCGGCCTGGTACTGGCTGGGACGTCAACACTGGTAATGAAGAGCTTGCTTTTCGGCATCAGCCCCGCCGATCCCTTGACGCTGATCGTGACCGCGTTGATCCTGCTGGCAGTCGCTCTATTGGCCAGTTATCTGCCCGCCAGAAAGGCCACCAAAGTCGACCCGATGGTGGCCCTGAGATACGAATAACTTGTCTGCGGGCGACTGTTTCCGAAACCCGCGCTGGCGATAAGCGTGTAACGTTACTGCGCCGCGGTCCCTCGCAGAGCGCCAGTTGCGCAGCCTCGCGACGGGCGTGTATGCTTTTCTCGCGAAAATTTTAGTCCCGAACGGTAATTGTGAAGACCAGACTCAATCTCGCCACTCAACCCTTTCGTAATCGCGCTTTGCCGTGGACGGTAACTGCAGTAGTCACGATCTTTTCGATCCTGGCGTTAGTTCTGATTCTGCGCGCTACGTTCCAGCAGAACGCGCAGGCGCAGGCGGTGGAACGCGACGTCAAGAGTATGCAATCAGAAGCTGACACAGCAAGACGTCGCGCGGAAGAGGTTAAGAATATCCTGACACCTGATCAGCAGCGCACCTTGAAAGCGGCACACGCGCTGGTCGATCGCAAGCGCTTTTCATGGACGCGCCTGTTTGCTGATCTCGAAGCTGCAATGCCGGGTGGCGTTCGGGTAGTCCGGATCGCGGTCAAGGAAGTCGGCCTGCAGGGCGACCGTGAGATTGCAATTCTTGATTTGACAGTAGCCAGCAAGAGCCCGACGACCGTCACGGAGATGATCTCTGATTGGGAGCGCGAGGGTGTGTTTAGAGCGGAGCTCGTATCGCAAAATTTGCAACGCGGGAGAGGCGAGAGCGGGGCCGAGTACGAAATGAATGTGCATTATACGCCGCGGTCAAGCACGCCAATTGAACCGTCCGAACGAGCTACTCGACCCGTTGATACCGCCCCGAACGGATCGAACCGAACACGATGAACCAGGAACAATCAATCAGAAATAGCGCAGTCGCCGACCGCGGCCAGATTCGAGTTCGTTTTGATCAGTTGAAGCGATCGCGTCAGCTCAGTCCGATCGGCTTGCCGGAATTGATTGGACTCGGATGCGCCGTATTCCTCGCGCTGCTCACGGTTTTTCTTTACTTCTACTTGTTAGTGCCGGCGCGTTCGCGGGTTAGATCGCTGGAACTCGATCGCGACCGCCTGCAGGGACAATTGCGAGCAGCCAGGGAAGGACTCGCGGGTAACACGAGTGCAGGTGAATTGGTAAAAACCATTACTGCGAGTATCGATGATTTCGAAAGCAACTGGCTGGTAGCACCAAGCAGTGGTCGCATGTCTCTGTACGCCGACTTAAACGATCTGATTCGCAGCAACGGTTTGCGCAATACTGCCGGACCGAGCTACACCACGCTCCCATCGATCGGGACAAAGACACAGCAGCAGGTTTTGGCCTCCGCCGATAAGCAAAGCACCGCGAAGTGGCAGAGTGTCTATCCCGGGATTGCCGTTAGCGTGACGGTCGAAGGCCCATATCAAAACGTGCGGCACTTTGTCCACGATATCGAGACCAGCCGGCAGTTTCTGGTCATCAACGCCGTCGAGCTCGAAACTGTTACCGAGACAAGCACCACGGCTGTGCCGACTCTTGAGGAAACACGCCCGCCAATTCGCGGAGCCAGACCTCCGGCAGGCGTATCGCCGGGCCGGAGTGGTGCGGTGACTTTTCCGCCGCCGGCCCCGGGAACACGCGGCGCTTTGGTCAGCCTGCGACTTGAGATGGCGACTTACTTTCGTCGTGCAGTTAGCGAAAGTAGTACAAGCACTCCCTAGCGTTTTCAGAATTGACGGTACGCCTAAACCGAACTAATGTGCGGTGCAGGCGTTGAATAAAGCAGTTGATGGTTAGTTGATTTTTATTATGCAGCTTTTTGATCCGAAGAATCCGAACGAAAAGAAGAAAATTATCGCAGCCGCCGGCCTAGGAGTAGTGGCGATTGCCGTACTCGGCTACGTTTTCTTTGGCTCTTCCGGCAGCGGCAGTAAACCACAGGCGAATAACAACACCCTTATTGCCCGTCAGTCACCTCTACCACTTGACCCGAAACAAAAACCTGTTGACCCGGATGATCTGAGTTCCGTAGCACCGATTCCTACCAGCTGGACCGTAGCGGCAGTGGGCGAGGCGAATCACAATATTTTTGCTTACTACGAACCGACGCCCACGCCAGTCGTCGAAAAGCCCACTCCGACGCCGACACCCACGCCGCCGCCCCCGCTGACAGTAACGTCGCTGGCGCCTTCGAATGTTTATGCGCGGACGGCTGATTTCAGTCTCGAAGTGATGGGCGACAAATTCGTGCCCGGAGTGCGGATCGCGATTGATGGTCGTGATCTGCAAACTCGCTTCATAAGTGCACAACAGATCGGGGCGACTGTACCTGCTGCTTTGATTAGCACTCCTGGAGTACGCCAGGTGATGGCGCGATCCTTTGATGGGAAGTTGTACTCGAACGTCGTGCCTTTGAACGTGACGGCGCCCCCGGTGCCCAACTATAATTACGTTGGAATCATTGGGAAGCCACGCGGCAATGACGTAGCAGTGCTTATCGATAAGAGCAGCAAAGAAATGCTCAACGTGATGCGAGGAGATGTGATGGCCGGTCGTTTTCGCGTTACGAGTATATCTGAACGGGAACTGGTGTTGATTGACACGATGCTCAAGATCAAACACACCCTGCCTTTCACAACGGAAGGAACTACGGGAACGCCCTTGGGACGGCCGACGCCTCGCGTTGTGGTTGACGATGAACCGTAGAGATTGCAGATTTTGGGTTGGTGATTTTTGATAAATAAGTATAGAGCGCGCCAGATGCGAAGAAGAGCTTTAAATAACGGCAAATCGAACGAGGGCGGTTACACCCTGGTGGCGCTGATTGCCGTTATGTCACTGCTCGCTCTATTTGCGATGGCGGCTGCGCCTGACATAAAGCAGCAGGCCCAGCGCGAGCGAGAGAAAGAAGCCATCTTTCGCGGCGAAGAGGTCGCTAACGCGATCCGAGCTTATGTTGAATATCGAAACAGCCAGGGAGCGCGCGGAGTTGCGGCGCTGCCGACTTCAATCGATCAACTGCTGGAAGGGATACCCCGAGGAACTCACAAAGTTCAGATACTCAGAGCTGAAGCCGCCGTCGATCCGCTTTCCCGCAAAGGCGAATGGCGACTAATAGGCCCAACTTCGCCGGATCTAATTCAGTTTGTGCAGGCAGTCACAGTCTACGCCGGTGGATCTTCACGCCGCTGTTTCGTTAATCCACTTAAATTCTTTGCACCGCTGAAAGCAACCACGCCGATCAATTTCAGACCTGACCGATCAACGTGTGATGCCGTTGCTCGATCCCCCGATTGGCGATCGCAAATTGGTCGATCAGTGCAGCGACAAGGCTCGTGCATGGGGTGAAAATATTTCACTGCCTCAGTAAAAAGTGTTGACATCTGATCAATTTAAGTTTATATAGCAACATGTTGTGCGCTGTTTTCTCTAGACCACAAGAGCTACTAAAACACAGTATCTTGTGGTCATAACCTGAAAAGTAAAAGAAGGAGCACGATATGGCAACTAAGAAGAAGGCTGCGAAAAAGAAAGCGGGCGGCAAAAAGAAGGCCGCGAAGAAGAGATAGCTCGTTCATCAAGGGGATAACTCCAACAACCTACAACTGGCGCACACCATCTTTGGCCTTTGAGGCCAATTCAAAAAGGAACGGCGAATGCTTAACAGGCGCGCCGTTCCTATTTTTGTTACAGGTCGGTTGGCTGTTTCGGTGTTGACTCCACGCTTCGCGGATTCGACACGCAGCCGGTTTAGTTCACGTCCGCGCTTCCAGCTGCTTCAGCGCCTCTGCCACCAAATTAATTTGTACATCCGTCAATTCCGCGAACATCGGAAGTGACAGCACGCGCTGCGATTGTTTTTCCGTTTCTGGAAAGTCGCCGGCTCGATAGCCGAGCGACGAGTAGGCGGCCTGAAGGTGAATCGGAACGGGATAATGGATGCCGGTCTGGACACCTGCGGCGGCCAGTTTCCGTTGCAGTTCATCGCGCCGGTCGCTCTGCACGACGTAGAGGTGATAGACGTGGCGGGCGTATTCCAACTCCCGGGGCAGGACCAGACTGCTTGTCTTCAGCAGTTCGTGATATTGCGCCGCATGGCGGCGCCGAAGCCGAGTCCATGACTCCAGGTGGCGCAGCTTTACGGCCAGCACCGCGGCCTGAAGCGTCTCCAGTCTAAAGTTGTAACCGACAATCTCGTGATAGTACTTACGGTCCGAACCATGATCCCGAAGCAGTTTTATCCGGCGGGCGACCATGTCGTCGTCGGTGACTATAGCTCCCGCATCTCCGTAAGCGCCAAGATTTTTCGCGGGATAAAAACTGAAGCAACCTAGATCGCCGAGCGCGCCAACTCGGTGACCTTTGTATTCGGCGCCGTGCGCCTGGGCCGCGTCTTCAATCACGCTGAGATTATGACGTCGAGCGATCTCAAAAATTGGATCGAGGTCGGCCGGCTGGCCGTACAGATGCACCGGAATAATCGCGCGGGTGCGCGGCGTGATTGCGTTTTCGATTTTTGAGACGTCAATCGTATACGCAACCGCGTCCGCATCGACGAAGACCGGACGAGCACCAGCCGTGGAAACTGTTTCAGCGGTAGCAAAAAAAGTATTAGCGGGAACAATCACTTCATCAGTCGCGCCAACACCCGTAGCCATCAACGCCAGTTGTAACGCCGCAGTGCCACTATTGACGCCTACGCAAAAACGCGCCCCGACATATTCCGCAAAATCCTTTTCGAAGTTCTCAACTTCCGGGCCGAGAATATACCGGCCACTTTCAACGACACGCGAGATGGCTGCTTCGATCTCGCTCTTGATTGTCTGGTATTGGGCTTTTAGATCTACGAAGGGGACAAGCGGATTGGTGTCTGCGGATCCCGGGTTGTTTAGTGGAAATGCTTTTTCGCTGGAGTCAGCCATTTCTTTCCTACAACCGGCGGTTTTCCCCTGGGCCGGTTGAATCGGAAGGCTAATCGCGGATTACGATCGCTGGATTGCCGGCAACCGTCGCTTCTGCGGGAACGCTCTTAGTTACCACTGCCCCGGCGCCGACTATGGCTCGCTCGCCGATCGTCACCCCACCAAGAATCGTAGCGCCACTCCCGATACTCGCTCCTCGCTCCACGACCGTCGGCACTACTGTCCAATCGGCATCGGTTTGCAGCCTGCCGGCGTCGCCCACTGCTTTTGGATACTTATCATTGATAAAGGTCACACCGTGACCGACAAAAACTTCGTCGGCGATGGTAACGCCTTCGCAGATGAACGTATGACTGGAGATCTTGCAATTGCGTCCGATCGAAGCGCCTTTCTGAATCTCGACATACGAACCTATTTTCGTCCCCTCCCCAATTTCGCACCCATATAAATTGACGAAGTGGCGAATGATCACATCGGGGCCAAGCTTAACGTCCGGCGCGATTACGCAAAATTGTCCTGGCATGAAAATGGAATCAAATCGAGGTTGGAAAAACTGGAGTAAGCTGCGGTATCCGGGCTGCCGGTTAGCGCACCCCTTGAGCCGAATTAACCGGTTTGTGGTGCATCCGCCCCCGTGGCCTCGCTGTCATAATAATCTGAGGCGTAATAAGCCGAGTAATAGTTCGAATAGTAATCGTAGGCCTCGACCTTTACGTTATTCAGCACAATGCCAAAGATATTCGCGCCCACGTCGAGCAGCTGCTGTTTGGCCCGGCGAACAACGGCGCGCGAACTATGTCCTCCATGAACGACCAGCACGACGCCATCAACCATGGTGGCCAAAATAGAAGCGTCAGTGAACGAAATGGCCGGCGGGGAATCGATGATGATGTGCGCAAATTTTTCGCTCAACTGAGTCAAAAGCTTCCGCATTTCTTCTGAACCTAAGAGCTCGGCGGGATTCGGTGGTACGGGACCGGAGGTTAGGAGCCTGAGGTTAGGTTGTTTGTCATAACTCAATATCAAGCTGTCGAGATCAGTTTCGCCTGAAAGCCAGTTCGTCAGCCCGCGCGAGTTGGGCAAATCGAAGTGCGCATGCAATCTCGGCCGACGCAGGTCGCAGTCGACAATCACGACCGCAGCGCCGGTCTTTGCCAACATCACCGCCGTATTGATGGCCGTAGTTGTCTTTCCTTCCGAAGGTTGACTGGAAGTTATCAAGATTGTCTTTGGCGGTTGGCCGGCTGAAGACAGCAATAAAGACGTGCGCAGGTGGCGATACGACTCCGCCACAGGTGAACGAACGTCCTCAACCAGTGCCAGCGCGGTGGAAGCTGCGGGCGAAGTAGCCGGCGTCATACCTTTCAAACGCGGAGCTTCGTTTCGTCCGGTAGGAATCAAGGCGAGCGCAGGCAGATGCAAATACCTGTCGACGTCATCGATTGACTTGACCGTGTCATCGAGGAAATCGAGAAGGAAAGCCAGGCCGATGCCTGCGACCAGCGAAAGCAGGAAGGCAATCACGATGTTCCGCACGCGCGCCGGCGCGACGGGCACTCTCGGCAGTCGCCCGGGATTCTCGATGCTCAGTTCGTTGGTTCTTTCGCCCGAAATTGCCTCCAACTCTCTCTGGCGCTGCAGGAGGGTGTTCAGGTACTGCTTGTTTGTTTCAATTTCCTGACCCTGCTCCATAATTTCCAACTGATCGCCGGCTTGCTGTGTGGTGACACCACGCTGCGCTGCGAAAGAAGCTCGAATGTCGTTTTCCTGGGTTTCCAGCGACTGGTATCTTACTCGCAAACCGTCGACTTCCTGCGCCACGGCAGCTTTGAGCTCGCCCTCAATGCGTTTAATCTCAGCATCGATCTTTTTTACTTCCGGCCATTCGGGCGTGTAAGTAATCAGAAGTGAATCCTTTTTTTGTCTCAGGCTCGCTAATTCATGACGGAAATTCGTAACCTCAGTCGATTTCAACACTTCGGGCACGGAAAGCGGATCGCTGGAATTCTTCGCGTGTTCGTAAATACCCTGCGCTAATTTCCGTTCTTTCTCGGCCTCGACCAATTGCGAGCCCAGCTGTAGCAATCTTTGCCATTCAACGTTCTGACTGGCATCACTCGTCATCGGCAGGTTGTGGTTCTTGGCGTAATTGAATTGAGCTTCCTGGCCGTGTCTGATCTTGCCCTGCAGGTCGCCGATTTCCTTCCCCAATATATCCTGGGCCTTTGTGGAACCGGCGGTCATGCGCGCGAGATTGTTGTTAATAAATACCTCGGCAAGTGTGTTGGAAACCTTCAGCGCCATTTGCGGATCGCTATGACGGAATCTAATGTGAACCAGATTCGTCCCGACTTCCGGCTCGGCGGTTTCGCTGCCAATGATCGCGTCTTCGTAAGATTCCAGTTGAGCAAGTTCTTCCTCAGACAAATCTTCTTCGCGAATCCTCGATTGACTGATCAGCACCTGATCGGCTGCTTCCTTCTGAGCCTTCGCTGAAGTCTTGTCACGGGAAAAAACTCGCCGCAAAGAAGAAAAGAACCCGGGTTCATTCTGTGGGTTCATGAATGTCGGGTTGTGCATCAAGTCGAGAGTCAGCACGACCTCGCGCGCCAGGATTGGATTTTCCAATAACTTTAGTTGAGTGCCCCAGAAGTTCGGATCGGCTTGCGAAATCACCAACTCTTTGTTGCGCAGCACGCTCTGGGTCTTGGGTTCAATCCGGATAACCGTGTCGCCCTCATATATCGACGGGAGCCGGAACATTTGAATGGTAACCAGCGAGGTGACTACCAAAATCAAACTGAGGATAAGCCACTTACGCTTCAGGATCACGAAAAGGTAATCGCGAAAATGGTTCTCGGACGGTGCGCCGTACTTTCCATATTTTTCATAGGCCCTGGCCTGAGTGATTTCGGCAAGGGTTGTATTTACGCCGCGGCCCGAGGGCACGGGAATCAAGTGTTCGTCTTTCGTCATAACTTTCGAAACTTGTTAGCGGTTTCCGATAAGGGGTAATCCATGATAGCAGAGACGCGCCGTGAGGCAAGTCATCGAGCCCCGCCGAGCTGGACCGCGACCGGCGTCGGTTCGCCGGCCACAAACGTTTTCACGGCATCCTTCCAATATGGCATAGGCCGGAGTCCGAGGGCCTCAGACAGCAGGCATTTCAGCCGCGAATTCTTCGGTCGGGGAGCCGCTCGTTTAAGCGCCGCCATGTTGATACTTTCCAGCAGTTGCGAATTGAGCCCGGTGATCGCAAATGCGGCGCGAGCAAAGTCTTCGAAGCTGGCTCCTTCACCGGAATTCACTACATGATAAAGGCCAGGCAGATCCAATCGAGCAAGTTGATAAAGTCGCTCGGAAAGATCAGGGGCATAGGTGGGAGTGCCGAATGAATCATTAATTACTTTTACCGGCTCACCGCGTTGCGTCCGCGCGAGAAGCGTACTAAGAAAATTGGTTCCACCTGCGCCAAAGATATATCCGCTGCGAACGACGATCGTCCGCGCCCAGGCTTGTTGCGCGCGACGCTCACCCTCGAGTTTTGAGACAGCGTAAACACTCTGCGGGTTAGGCTGATCGCGTTGCGTGTAGAATCCGTCTTTCTCGCCGTCGAAAACATAGTCAGTCGAGATTGTAATAAGCAGCGCATCGAAGCGACGACAGACAAGTGCGAGCAACTCCGGCCCTTGCGCGTTTACTCTGAGCGCGCGAGGCTGATCAACCTCACAGCCATCCACATCCGTCCACGCAGCACAATTGATAACGGCATCGGGTTGATGCTCATTGAAGGCGGCGTTGACGCTCAACTCATTCGAGATATCGAGGGCGTGATGATCCAACGCAATGACTTGATCGCCCTGAGTCGAGCAATACCGGGTCGTTGCCCGCCCCACCAAACCGCCGGCGCCGGTAATCATTACTTTCATTGCGCGCCGACCTCAACCCCGTATTGCTGGGCATAGAAATCGCGATAGGCCCCGCTGCGGGCGCGGTCAACCCACTCAGAATTTGTGCCGTACCATTCGATGGTTTTGCGTAAGCCGCTTTCCCAGGTTTCGCGCGGACGCCAACCCAACTCGTTCTCGATCAGCGAGGGGTCGATTGCATAACGCCGGTCGTGACCAGGACGATCCTTAACAAAGCGGAGCAGTGAGTGTGGCTTTTCCAACGCATCGAGCACGCTCTTTACCACTTCGATGTTTCGTCGTTGATTGCGCGCGCCAATATTATAAACTCCGCCAGCTTTCCCTTTTTCCAGTATTGCAAGGATTGCTTGACAGTGGTCGTCAACATAGATCCAATCTCGTATGTTAAGTCCATCTCCGTAAACTGGAATCGGTTCATCGTTCATCGCGTTTGCAACTATTAGCGGCAGAAATTTTTCGGGAAATTGACGAGGCCCGTAGTTGTTACCGCAGCGGGTGATCACGACATCGAGTCCGAATGTGTGATGCGCCGCGCGCACCAAATGTTCCGCAGCCGCTTTTGACGCGGCGTAGGGACTGTTCGGAGCGAACGGAGACTCCTCGGTAAAAAAACCATTCTCATCTTCAGACAGACTACCCATCACTTCATCGGTCGAGATCTGTACGAAACGCTTCACTCGCCGCTCGCGGGCCGCATCCAGCAGCACTTGTGTTCCGAGGACGTTCGTGCGGATGAATTCATCGGCCGATGCGATGCTTCTATCAACATGCGATTCAGCCGCGAAGTTAATTACCGCATCGGTTTCCAACTCAAGGGCGGCCAGAACCTCATCGCGGTTCGCGATGTCACCGCGCACAAAGCGATGGTGAGCATCATCCAAGCCGGCAAGATTATCGAGATTTCCCGCATAAGTGAGATTGTCAAAATTCACTACTTTACAGGCGGGGACTTCATCCAGAAGTAATCGCACGAAAGACGATCCTATGAAACCGGCCCCGCCGGTTATAAGCACTTTATGCATTGCAATTTCTCAGCAATAGTTCATGCGAACTGTCCATTATTGATAAGGCGGGGACCGGATTCATTGAGTGGTCGAATACTAACCTTGCATCTCTTTGCTCGATATCAAACACGTTTCCAGCCGCTGCGGGATGCCTGGTTCCTGGACGAAGCACTGTATAGCCGAAACAATTAACGCCGATTTCCCATCCAGTTCACGCGGCACTAACACTAACGAATTATAGTTCGCACTCGAAGTTGGCGAAAGTCTAATTCTGCAGTGCTCATTTATTTGAAGTGGTTGGATCTGTCACCCGGAACTCAGGCGCCCGCCTTGTCTTTGCACACTAAACAAGGGCTGGGCGGACTGTCAACCTTCGATTGATCCAGCTTATGGGGTGCATGAGCAAAATATATTACTAGCGCAGTGAAATTCTATTGACACAACAATCAAAATGGGGTATTAACGCCTCCTCTTTAAGGACAACAAGGTCCAGGAGGTCGTGCTTTCCCCGAAACTCTTGCTAAAACTCACTGCCAAAGTCGTCGGGTTTACAAGCTTGATTATCTAAAAACGGAGTTATGGCATCGTCCTTCTACGACTGGATAAGCTTGTTGGGAGTCACTTCTGAATGAACTAAGGCCAGCTAGAGTCCTCTGATTCCGTTAGGTCGAACATCACCATCATTCCGCATTGAAAGCTGAAGGAGAGAAGCAATGAAAACCAGAAGCAGCCGACAGCAACGAGTAACAGGCGTCCGTTCACTTATTCTTGTTGGCATAGTCATTTTGGTCGCCGTAGTTGCGGCTGTACCATTCCACTCGGCCTCCTCCAGTTCCCTTCGGAATGACAGGACTGCGAAATCATCGGCTTCGCTACCGACCGTTGCTGATTCTAAGAGTTTGAAGGGTTTGACAGAGCGCGTCCTTTGGCCAACGTCAAATCATCTGGTTCTTCCGGTAGCACCCCAGGGTGGCGGAGAATCTATCGCTACTTATGAGTATCCGGGTTGTACTGTCCCCAAGAACTCATTCAATTTGGGGGAGACGGTCTGCGCAGTAATAACCGGAGCGCCGTTACCTGTCGATGGCCGCGCGGCGCGGCGCATTGGGTGGGTATCACCCTACGGTTCTCTTGCTCAGGGAGCTGACATAACTACTGACCCTCAGAATGGGACTTACCTGATCCCGACCAGCCAGACACAGACTTTCACCGATGCCGGCGGAGGCACGGTAACTGTCGATAATCGCGGGGTCTGGGGCGTAAGCATTTATTCAGCAGCAGACGGCTCCCTGCGCGAAACCGCATTCTTTACCGTTCATGATCCAGCCAAAGCTTTCGTGGACCTTTACATAAGCCAGGCGGTCACGACCGACGAATCGAACGTGGGCGCAGGCTCGAGCAGTGTGTTTGAGATCTTCGCCAAAAACTTCGGACCAGACACAGCGACGGATGTTGTTATTCGCGACACTGTTCCGGATAACACGACGGATCAATCAATCACAGATCACGGAGCGGGTTTCTCCTGCGGCGCCATCGATGGCGGCATTATTACATGCACCCTCGCCAGCTTGCCCGCAGGCACGGAATCGCATTTGACCCTCAACTACTCAGTGAATACGGGCACTCCGGCGGGCACCGTCCTGACCAACGTCGTGGACATTTCGAGCAGTGCCACTCCCTGCGCGCCGGACGCTACCTGCGAGATACAGCCGGATGACAACACCTCCACCGCCCAGGCCACTGTGCCTGCTGGTGCCGGAGGGGCGACTTGCACACTTATCTGCTCGGACAACATTAATGCTGTCGCCGACACCACTGAGAACGGTCAACGCGGAACGCACGTAACATTCGACGCGGCAGAAGCGTCTGGCACTTGCGGCGCGGTCACGGCAAATCCGGCTTCAGGCTCATTCTTCCCAGTCGGATCCACGGTCGTAAGCGTTACCTCGGAAACCGGCGGAGGTAGCTGTAGCTTCATCGTTACTGTTGAGGATACCGGTACGAATCCTCCGACCATTAGTTGTCCTGCTAATCAAACTGCCAATGCTGACAGCAACTGCTCAGCGACAGTGAATGTGGGAACCGCAACGGCTACCGGCGATAACGTAACAATCTTTGCCACCCGTAGCGATGGCCAACCTATGTACAGCTGCGATGGAAACGGCAACTGCACACGTCTGAGTTCTGATGCTCCTTTCGCAGCTGGTGTGACCACAATCACCTGGATAGCTCACTCGCATGACACTCCAGGACCTTACGCAAGTGAGGATGACGAAATAGCCCACCGAACCGGGGCTGCATCATGCACCCAAACTGTGACAGTCAACGACGTCACGCCGCCGACAATTAACGCACCAAACACGTCAGCTTCGGCGGACGCCAATTGCCAGGCTGCGGTTCCTGACTATTCCACGATCGCAACTGTTTCTGACAACTGCGCGTGCGCTAGTTCGGACACTTCAGATACCTGTCAGGATCGTCAGCGAATCACCGTAAGTCAGGACGTGGCGCCCGGCACTTTGGTGGGACTCGGGCCGCATACAATTACGCTGACAGCCAATGATGGATCCAGCAATAACGGCGGCGCCGGCAACACAACCACGATCCAAGTTACGTTTACGGTCAATGACACGACGGCGCCGGTGATTAATTGTCCGGCCTCGATCACCACGAGTAACGACCCAGGTCTGTGCTCGGCCGTGGTCAATCCCGGTACGGCGACCGCGACCGATAACTGCGACAGCACTCCAACTATCGTTGGCACCCGCAGCGACAATCAGCCTTTGAATGCGGCGTATCCAAAAGGCACAACTATCATCACCTGGAGCGCCACTGATGATGCGGGCAACACGTCATCCTGCAATCAATCGGTGACGGTCAACGACACCGAGCCGCCATCTATCAGTTGTCCGTCGAATATTACCAGGGGCAATGATCCGGGTATATGCGGCGCTGTGGTTACCTACACAACTCCGGTCGGCTCAGACAATTGTCCGGGCGCAACGACGGCACAGACAGCGGGTCTGCCGAGCGGTTCAACTTTCCCGGTCGGAACGACCACCAACACGTTCGAGGTGACTGACGCGAGCGGCAACAAGACCTCTTGCTCGTTCACCGTTACGGTCAACGATGTGGAGAATCCGGTCATAAGTTGTCCGGCGAGTCAGGCGTTAGAGCCAACCTGCCCGTCAGGTGCGGTAGCTACCTGGACACCTCCGGTTGGCACCGACAATTGTCCGGGAGCTGTAACAACTCGCACAGCAGGTCCAGCACCTGGCTCGGTCTTCCCGATCGGGACGACCACCGTTACCTACACTGTGAATGATGCTCACGGCCATTCAGCTTCGTGCAGCTTCACGGTGACAGTGAAGACTGTGTTCCAAACGATCGAGGACTTGAAGGCCGCTGTCAACGCTTCCTCGCTCAGCGGAACGCAGAAGCAGGGCCTGATTTCTAAATTGCAAGCCGCCGAAGATGCTCTTGCTACAGGGCATACAAGTACGGCATGTCAGAAGCTGGCCGATTTCATTAATTCGGTTCAGAACTACATCGACCACGGAAATGTTTCGGCCGCCGTGGGCAATGCCTGGATCAGTACGGCTACGCACGTTCGCAATGCAATCGGCTGTACGAGCAATCCTTGTACGTGAGACTGGGGGAAGCGCCAGGGAACTGACGCTTCCTCTTCAGGGAAAAGTCTTAAGGCTTAGATTCTAAACTGTCTTGATATGTGCTTCGTCAACAATAATGGGCTATTCGGCGCAACAGTGGCCGGAACAGATCCGTGTTCTACTGGCGGCCATCCCAAACTTCAACGCAAAAAAGGAGACTCCAAATGAACAAGTTTCGGTTCACTATTAATGCACTGGCAATTGCGATCTTCACGTTCGCTTTTGCGTCCATGGCCCAGGCGCAAGCAACGCGCACTTGGGTCTCCGGGGTGTCATCATAAACATTACTGCCACCTCGGGTAGTAATACGGTGGAACTCCGCAACCTGTCGATCAACGGTGCCGGTACGGGTACCAACGGCATCAGAATCTTGAGTAGCGTCGCCGGGGCCGCTGTTTTTGTCGAGAAGTGTGTGATCTTCGGCTTCCGCGCGGGCGCCGGCCGCGGAATCAGCGATGAGCGGACGGTAGCGGGTCATCTGTCCGTGCAAGACACGCTGGTCAAAAACAACTCCGGCAGCGGCATTGTGGCGATTGGTGCGGGTGGCGGTACCGTCGATCTTAACAATGTTCAATCAATCAAGAATGGTAGCAGCGGCATCGTGGTTTCTGGCGGCGTCGTCAACGCCGGTAGATTGATGGTAGCCCGTAACTGTGTGGCTACAAAAAACACTGGTGCCGGCTTTGTTGCGGAAAACGGCGCCAAGCTGGACATCATCGACTCCTTGACCGCCTATAACGCGACGGGAGTTGAGTCCGACGCCGCTAATACCGAGGTGCGAGTTTCCAGAACTACCATTACACGCAATACGGCCAACGGGTTGGTTCTCGGTGGTGGAACGATTCTTTCCTACGGAACTAATGAAATCTCAGCCAACGCAGGCAACGAGACATTCACCGGCGGAGGTCCGACGTTGAAATAGGTAGTCATCCAAATCGAGGCCCTTCTCGGGGTTAGAAATCTGCGCCGTCTCTGTTCTTCTTATGGGAGAGAAGAATCAGAGACGGCGTGGATTTTCAGCAAATGTGAAAGTGCAGCGATCTTCTCAGGACGTCCTGGCCCGCCAAATCAAAAATAATAATTGAACTCTTTACGTTGCGTTCCCGCAAGAAATCCCACTCTCAATATGCAAAGGAGATCTAAAATGCCAAAGTTTCCTATCATCAAGACTCTCACCGTCGCGTGTTTCACGCTCGCCATGGCGATGGTATGTCACGCGCAGTCGCGAACCTGGGTTTCCGGCGTCGGGGACGACCTTAACCCATGCAGCCGTACCGCGCCTTGCAAAACGTGGGCAGGGGCCTTTTCAAAGACTGCCATAAACGGCGAAATTGACGCTCTCGATCCGGGCGGTTTTGGCACACTTACCATTACTAAATCTATAACCATCGAAGGAACCTATGGCGCCGGTTTTGGCTCGACCGTGGCCAGCGGCGCCACCGCCGGCTTCATTATTAACATTAGTACGACGGCAAATGATCCCCTGAGAACTGTTCGCCTTCGTAACCTCTCAATAAATGGGACTGGTATGAGCGGTACGGTGGGCACCAGGACGGGCGTTAACGGCGTGCGAATCAGCTCGGCTACCGCCGCGAACACTACTGTCTTTATCGAGAACTGCCTGATCACTGATTTCAGCAATCGGGGCATCACATTTGAAGCCAACAACGGCGGTAAGCTTTTCGTCAGCGACACGACCGTCAGAAATTGCGGGGCCAGCGGGGTGGTGATCTTTCCCGCCAGCGGTTCGACGAAAATCAGCGCAACGCTGGATAACGTCCGTTTGCTCGGCAACGCCAGTTCCGGCCTGGTGGCAGACAACGGCAGCCGGGTCTCAATCAGTAATTCGATCGCTGATGGTAATCTCAATGGCGTGGTCGCTGAGGCAAGTGCGGGCACTTCGGAATTGAATGTGCACAACTGCATCATCAATCACAATACCACCGGCATACTCTCTGGCCCCGGCTCGGTGGTTGTCAGGATCTCAGATAACTCAGTTCAGAATAACGCCACCGGAGTAAATGTCACGTCGGGGACTGTCATCACTTACGGCACCAACAGAATAAATGGCAACACCACGGCCGACGTGACTGGACTCCTGACCGCCGCCGGAGGGCCAACCAACCTGCTCGGAACGAAGTAAGCGTCTGCAAGTTTCAGGCTGCTATTCCAACCGGTCCGCCTCTAATTGGAGGCGGACTTTTTTGTGTCAACGGGTGAGCATTCTCGATATCGTCCGTGTTTGACGGATCTGCCAGGTCTAAATTCTTCCTCGGATATTGTATTCTTCTCGCAAAGGTGACCGGATACAGCCATACAGACTACGCAGCATCTTTGTCTGAGTTCGGCTCGCCGCGGCTGTTGCCTCGGTGCGAAGGCTGGATTCTGCAACGGTCGATACCCGCAACGCCTCACCGCGACGCGATGGGCTGCTATCCGCTTTTCATGTGTCGCGACTGGACCCGGTTAGCGGATGATTTGGAGGATATCGCCGGCGGGCTTGTGAGTCTCGTCCTGGTGACAGATCCGTTTGGCGATTACACGGAAGAAATCCTGCGCCACACGTTCAAGGATTTAGCAACGCCCTTCAAGGAGCACTTCGTCGTCGACCTGAAAGCAAGTCCGGAGACCTTTGTGCGCCCGCACCATCAACGCAACGCGCGCAAGGCACTCCAGGCGGTATTAGTTGAAAAGTGTGTTGAGCCCTCGCGGTGCGTGGAAGAGTGGAACAGTCTCTACGCTAGCCTCGTGGCGCGCCATGACATTCGCGGAATCGCTCGCTTTTCAAATTCCTCATTTGCACTGCAGTTGCGAGTGCCCGGCGCCGTGATGCTGCGGGCTACTTATGAGGGACGAACGGTGGGAATGACCTGGTGGTTCGTCTCGGGAAATGTAGGCTATTATCACCTCGGCGCTTATAACGATGAGGGTTACGACCTGGGCGCTTCGTTCGCGCTTTTTTGGCGGTCCATCGAGCTTTTCAAAGGAGAAGGACTGCACTGGCTCGATCTGGGTGCGGCCGCCGGACTCGGCACAGAGACGCAGGACGGATTGAGCCGTTTCAAACGCGGCTGGGCCAACGGAACCCGGATGGCCTATTTATGCGGCAGGATTTTCGATCGCGCCCGGTACGCACAGATTCTGGAGGCTAAAGGCATTCACGCTACCGATTATTTTCCCGCCTATCGTAAGGGTGAATTTGTCTGAGATGGACAATAAGCGCTATTTGAGCATCGTGTCGCATTACGAAGCCTGTCTGGAAAGACATGGCGACACACACCTGGGTGTTGATTGGCCGAAGAAGGAAGATGCCGAGACGCGCTACCAGGTGATGCTCGAAGTGATCCGGCCCGAAGACCGAGCCAGGACAGTGCGCCTTCTGGATTTCGGTTGTGGCGCATCGCATCTTTACGAACACATAATTGAGCAGGGCATTCAGAACATCGTGTACTCCGGTCTGGACCTTTCGGAAAAATTCGTGCGGCTGTCAAAAGATAAATTTCCCGCGAACGCTTACTACTGTGTAGACTTGCTCGATGATGCGGCCGTCATTCCGAGCTTTGAATACATAGTGATGAACGGCGTCTTTACGGAAAAGGGCCCTCTCACTTTCGACGATATGTTTTCTTACTTCACGCAACTCCTGAGAAAGGTTTTCGCGCATGTGAAGGTCGGTCTCGCTTTCAATGTAATGTCGAAGCACGTCGATTGGGAACGCGACGATCTGTTTCACCTTCCCTTTGACATGCTCGCCGCTTTTCTGAAGCAGGAGTTGACCAGGAATTTTACAATCAGGAATGACTATGGGCTCTACGAATATACGACCTATGTCTATCGTTAGAATCTGAATGGCTAACGTAATTATTTTCGGAGTACAGGATTTCGCGCAGCTGGCGCATTTTTACCTGGAGCACGACAGCGAGCATGAGGTTGTCGCCTTCAGTGTGAATGAGCAGTATTTGCCGCCCGACAGAACTTTCCAGGGTTTGCCCGTAATTGCTTTCGAGAACATCGAGCAAAATTATTCGCCCGCAGACTTTTGGTTTTTCGCTCCGATGTCGCCGAGCCGCATGAACCGTTTGCGGGAATCTGTTTACCAGCAGATTAAGGAAAAGGGATATCAGCTCATCAGTTATGTCAGTTCGCGAGCCACTGTTTTCCCTGGAGTCCCGATTGGTGATAACTGTTTTATCCTCGAGGACAACACCATCCAACCTTTTACTTCGATCGGCAACAACGTCGTCCTCTGGAGCGGCAATCACATAGGGCATCACAGCGTGATCAGGGATCACGTCTCTTTCACCTCTCACGTGGTTTTGTCAGGTCACTGCATCGTCGAACCATACTGTTTCTTTGGCGTCAACGCGACAATCCGCGACCGCATACATATCGCGGAAGGATCGCTGATTGCGATGTCGGCCTCGGTTACCAGAGACACGGAACCGTGGGGAGTCTATAAGGGCAATCCGGCGAAGAAGGGGGAAGTGCTAAGCAAAGATTTGAATTTCTAGCAGCGCGCAGGCAGGAGCAAATGGCCATGAGTTGGGTAAAAAGAGGATTGATCTACTCACCAAAGGGACAATTTGCCTGGAATAAGACTCATGCGCAGTTGCCAATAGTTGATGCCACAGATGAAACCAAATGGCGAATCTATTTCTCGACCAGAGATGATCGAAACAGAAGCAGCATCACTTATATTGAGGTTGAAGCCGATAAGCCGGAAAGTATCTTGTACGAACACGATCAACCTCTGTTGCCATTTGGACCACTCGGTAGTTTTGACGAAAGCGGCCTGATGCCAGTTAGTGTTGTAGACTATCAAAGCAGGAAATATCTTTATTACGCCGGCTGGAGTTTGAGGAAGAGCGTTCCCTACCATAATGCGATTGGACTTGCCGTCAGCGACGATGGCGGGGTGTCGTTTAGAAAGCTCGCTGATGGACCATTGTTTGACAGCCGCCTGCATGAGCCCTACTTTACCGGCACCGCCAACGTGCTAATTGATCGACGAGCGTGGAGAATCTGGTATCAGTCGTGTACGAAGTGGCAGGTTATTCAAGGCAAACCCGAAGCTTTTTATCATCTGAAATACGCCGAGTCAGCGGACGGCATAAACTGGGAACGCAAAGGTTTGGTTGCGGTGGATTACAAGGATGAATCCGAGGGCGGCATCTCCAGCGCTTCGGTGATTGTGTCGGATGATTTTTACAGGATGTGGTATTCGTATAGGCGTTCGGCAAACTACCGGAGCAGCAAGGATAGCAGCTACCGCATCGGCTACGCGGAGTCCCCGGACGGAATTAAATGGACACGACTTGATGATCGAGCCGGAATAGAGGTTTCAGACGGCGGCTGGGACAGCGAAATGATTGCTTACCCCTGTGTAATTCGAGGTAAGAAACAACATTATCTCTTCTACAACGGCAATGGATTCGGCCGCACCGGTTTCGGCTATGCTGTATCAGAATAAAGGCCGATCACGCTCAGCATCTCAACAAGGAAACCACAATGACGCAGTTTGACGTTACCGCTGGACAGGCCAATGCCGAGCCGGATTCTATCGCTCCGATTATGATCAAATCGTCTCTCAAGGATGGAACGATTGTTTCCGAAGCCTCTCATCGGGAAATCTCCGACCTTGTTTCCGATGGCCGGATTGTCATACTCAGAGGCATCTTCGAGCCGCAGTTGATGCTCGAATACCGCGACGCCGTTCTGCGGTGGGCCAGGCTGAACAGTCCCTTTCCGCACGGAACGTCGCCCAGCATATTACCAGAGCTGAACTTCCATCGAATTGACGATGGAGTCATCAAATCTGTCTGCCCGCACATCTTTCATCAATTCGGGTTCAATTCGATCGGAAAGCTTGATGACTATGTCGGTAAACCTTCCAGGGATATTGCCGAACCGATGCGCGTACTGCAAAACGAATTTGCCGGGACAGATTTTCCGTTCTCGCCAACCGGGCTGCGCTTGAAAATTCTCCACTACCCATCAGGCGGCGGCTTCCTCGCACAGCATTCGCATCCTTTAGAGCCGCAGCGTATAGGGCTTATTGCCAGCCTTTCGCGAATCGGCGAGGACGTGAGAACAGGCGCAACCTGTTTCTTAACACCGTACGGTCGCGTTGATACCACGGAGTCGCATGACATCGGTGACATCGCAATCTTTCGCTACGATTTACCTCACGAAGTGACAATCGTCGACGCAGATCAGCCGCTGGATTGGAATTCTGCCGCGGGGAAGTGGAGTGTTGTGCTTGAACTCCGAGAGACCCATGCCCTTTCACACAGCCGGCAGTCTGCCAGCGCATCATGAACTTATCCAAGTATCAATGCCTGAATTGTCAGCGAGGCACATGGCAAACATATTCTACTTTTTGGAGATGTGAAGACTGTGGCTGGAAATACCCTTGCGTAAATGGCATTCCGAAGCTCTACATCGATGATAGCATCGGACAAAAAGATCGCGAGTTGCGCGATCACTTTTACAATAGTCTGTTAGGTACTTACTACCAGCACCTGATGCCGTTTCTCTCGCTGCCGGTGCGACCCGCAAAGGCTTACTGGCGGGGGTGGCTGGCTTACGCGTTAATTGTTTTCTTGCTGCTCGCCCTCCCGGGTTATTTCGTAGGTCTCTTTTTCATATCAAGCTCGTACCGATTTTCTCTCGTTGCTGTCGGCGTTTCCTTATTGCTTTTCGTCTGTTACTTTTTCTATAAGCATCCGTACTTATTCTTTCTGTTTGTTTTGGCGATACCTGTCAGGATTTCCGTTCTCATGAAGAGATTCAAACCGGCCGAGAGCTTTGCCGAGACACACTCTCGAGTCATTCAAGATTTTTTGGGGCGAGAAGAAAGGTTACAGATCCTGGACATTTCAACCGGCATCTGCAATTCATTGTTTCGGCACGGCTGGATGAAGTTGAATGCAGATTACACAGGACTGGATCTCTCGGAAACGATGCTCTTGCAGGGCCAGGAATTCATGGCGAAACAGCAGGTTCCGATAGACTTCGTTTTAGGCGACGCTCTGCGGCTGCCGCTTCAAAACGAAACTTTTGATGTCGTCTTGAATTATGGAGCCGTGAACGGCTTCACGGACCCGCGGCTCGCCCTGGAAGAGATGGCCCGGGTTACTAAAAAGGGTGGATTAGTGCTTTTTCTCGACGAGCAATTATACGAGTCGGCTTCGCTGGTCGAGAGATTTTACTTCAAGACAGTATTATCGAGTCACAATGTGATTCATCGTTGTCCAGTCGAGTTGATGCCGGCCAGTCTGGAGAACGTTCAAGTGCATCAGGTTTACCAATTTTATTACCTCTGCACGAGCTACAAGAAGTGAATTAAATAACGCTTAACTGTGAAAGAGTATGAACGACGTAGCCACTAAGGCGAAGACGAAACCTGTTACCAGCGTTGAAAAAGATTCCGTGGAGAATCTGGCCATCTTCGGTGGCCTGCCTGCCTTTGTGGAGAAACTTCACGTGGGCCGGCCGAACATCGGGGATCGCGATCGCTTAATGAAGAGAATCGGAAACGTGCTTGATTCGAGATGGTTAACTAATGGCGGCCCTTGCGCTCAGGAATTCGAGCACCGCATCGCCGATCTCGTCGGCGTAAAACACTGCATTGCTATCTGCAATGCTACCGTGGCCCTGGAGATCGCGATTCGCGCTTTGGGCCTCAGTGGTGAAGTCATTGTTCCCTCTTTTACTTTCATTGCCACGGCCCATGCTCTTCAATGGCAGGAGATCACGCCTGTCTTTTGCGACGTTAAGAGGAACGATCCAACACTCGACCCCGAAAGAGTTGAGCAGATGATTACCCCGCGGACGACCGGCATTATCGGTGTTCATTTGTGGGGGCATGCATGCGATGTTGAAGCGCTGGGCGAGATTGCGAGCCGGCACAACCTCCGGCTCATTTTCGATTCGGCCCACGCTTTCGGCTGTTCACATGGAGGTCGCATGATTGGAGGCTTTGGCGACGCGGAAGTGTTTAGCTTTCATGCCACCAAATTCGTTAACTCCCTGGAGGGCGGCGCGGTAGTCACTAACGACGACGAGCTGGCGAAGAGAACCAGGCTGATGCAAAACTTCGGCTTTACACATTACGATCAGACCGACTATATCGGGACCAATGGCAAGATGAACGAGGTGTCCGCGGCCGTCGGCTTAACGAACCTGGAAAGTATGGAGAGCATCATTAGCGCCAACTATCGCAACTATGAAGAGTATTCCCAGGAGTTATCAGAACTTCCGGGAGTCGAGCTGGTGTCATATGAGCCAACTGAGCGAAACAATTATCAGTACGTCGTATTGAAAATCGACGAGACTAAGACTCGAGTGAGCCGCGATCATCTGATGGCGATTCTGCATGCGGAAAATATTCTTGCCCGCCGTTACTTTTATCCCGGGTGCCACCGAATGGAACCATATCGCTCTTATTTCCCCCATGCCGGGCTGCTTCTGCCGGAAACGGAACGACTCGCTGAGCGAGTATTGTCTTTGCCGACAGGAACGGCGATCGGGTCCGCTGAGATCCAGACGATTTGCAGGATCATTCAGTTAGCAGTCACAAACGGCATTGAGGTATCAAAGCGACTAAATGGAGATGTCTCAATCAGTGAATGAAAGTCAAAGTCCCGGTCGTCACTCACGGCACGGGCGCTTGTTTCATAACATCACCACTCCCCGCTCGGCTGCTTGACGTTACGCAAAGTGTGTGACTAGACTGAGACTCTTTTCATCAAGAGATTCATTAATGCCAGGAGCGATATGCAGTTGAAGCATGAGAAAGATCTACGTGAATCCGCTCCTCCAGAACCAAATGGGCTTTTCCACCATTGATCGATCCAGGGCGCTGAAATCCACAATTCAACCTGACAAGGCTTCTCATCCTGTAAGTTCGCATTCATCTTCCGACCGCGTGGCCGATGAGCCAGTAGTCATAATTGAACCCAACAAAACCTGGAGCCCAGTCGAGCTCCGCGATTTGTGGGCCTTCCGCGAGTTGCTCTATTTTCTCACCTGGCGTGATGTTAAGGTACGCTACAAACAGACGGGACTCGGGGTGGCGTGGGCCATCATTCAGCCGCTACTGACGATGCTGGTCTTTACGCTGTTCTTTGGCCGTCTGGCCGGTGTTCCTTCTGACAATGTGCCCTACCCGATTTTTGCATTTGCGGGCCTGCTGGCGTGGACCTTCTTTGCAAACGCTATTACCAACAGCGGTAACAGTCTGGTGGGTAGCGCAAATCTAATCACCAAAGTCTATTTCCCCAGAATGATAATTCCCGGCGCTGCGGTGGCCGCCGGGCTGGTCGATTTTGCCATCGCTTTTGTCATCCTCGTCGGGCTGATGATCTACTATGGCGTGATGGTTACCTGGAGCATTCTGATGTTTCCAGTCGTGGTGCTGCTGACCACGCTGCTTGCCCTCGGAGTGGGGATGTGGTTGTCAGCCCTGAATGTAAAATATCGTGACGTGCGCTTCGCCCTTCCTTTCCTCGTTCAGGTGTGGATGTTTGTGTCGCCGGTTATTTATCCCTCGAGCTTTCTGCCGCCGAAGTTCCGCTGGCTCCTTTGGCTAAACCCAATGGCCGGAATAATCGAAGGTTACCGTTCATCGCTGTTCGGGCTCCGGTTTAACTGGCTCGCATTGGGCGTTTCCGCGGGGCTGACGTTGATTGTGCTGCTCTACGCCGCGTTCTCTTTTCGCCGCATGGAGAAGAGCTTCGCGGACATCGTCTAAGGCTGATGAAACCAATTGTTCGTGTCAAGAACCTGAGTAAGCAATACCACATTGGGTCACGCGATGCGGCTTATGACACTTTGCGAGAGTCGATCGTCGAGGCGGTGCGGACGCCTTTACGACGGCTGCGAGGACGCAACCGCAAGCAAACCTCTGAAACTATCTGGGCGCTCAAGGGCGCAACCTTCGACGTGGAATCCGGTGAGGTAGTTGGCATCATCGGCCGTAACGGCGCCGGCAAATCAACTCTTCTAAAATTGCTCTCGCGCATTACTGAGCCCACGACCGGGCGCGCCGAACTCTATGGACGCGTCGCCAGCCTGCTCGAAGTAGGCACTGGCTTTCACCCCGAATTGACCGGCCGAGAGAACATTTATCTGAATGGCGCGATTCTGGGAATGAAGAAGACTGAGATCGATAGTAAGTTTGATGAGATCGTTACGTTTTCGGAATTGGAACGATTTCTTGACACGCCCGTCAAGCGATATTCGAGCGGAATGTATATGCGGTTGGCTTTCGCGGTGGCCTCGCATCTCGAGCCTGAGATCCTGGTGATTGACGAAGTGCTGGCGGTAGGCGATGTGTCGTTTCAGAAGAAATGCCTGGCGAAAATGGGCGACGTGGCCAGAGCCGGGCGGACAGTTCTATTTGTCAGCCACAATATGGTCGCCGTGCAAAGTCTTTGCACGCGAGCTATCTGGCTTGAAGAAGGCGAGCTGCGCAGGGATGGAAAAACCAATGAGGTAATCTCAGACTACGTCAGCGCCTCGCTGGCCGTACCCACCGATCAGCTATGGGATGATATCGACAAAGCGCCTGGCAACGATCAGATTCGCATCCGGCGCGCATCTGTTCGTGCTGTAGGCGATGCGCCCTCGGGTACGATCGATGTAAGCACGCCCATCATGCTTGAGTTTGAATACTCGAACCTTGTCCCGGACGCGTATCTTGATCTGAGCGTTGTCATCAAAACACAGGAGGGCTACGCGATCTTCAACAGCGGATCAGGCGGTGAACCCCGTTGGAGCGGCAAGCCGTACCCCTCAGGTTCGTTTCGTAGCAGATTCTATATCCCGGCCGATCTGTTGAATGACGGCACCCACCGAGTAGATCTATACGTCGTCAGAAACCAGAGCGAGGTCATTTACAAGGTCGAAGACATTCTCGTTTTCGAGGTTCAGGATACTTCAGAGCGGCGCGGCGTTTGGTACGGCAAATGGATCGGAGCGGTGCGCCCGAACCTGCGGTGGGAGACGGAGTTCCTGGGGTAGTTGAGTCGTAATAGCTGCGTAATGATGGTTACTGAAGACATCCCGCAAAAGGGCAGAGTGTTCCGCTTTCTCAGGGCTGTGTTCAGAATAATGGCCCCGGAATCCTTCATCGAAATGCAGCGTAACTTCAGAAACAAGTTGGCTGTCGGAGGCCTCACGTATGCGCTTAAGCTGAGCGCCGATTCTTACCTCGGCAAGCATCGCTGTTCGGTGTGTGCTCGCCGGGTTCGTCTCTTTTTACCGATCTCCTCTGAGTACTTGAATGATTTAATCAACTACGGCTGGAAGTACACCGCGGCTGACGCCGAGACCTGCAACCTGGAGAGCTACTTATGTCCCCATTGTGAAGCGAACGACCGTGATCGATTGTGCGCGTTATACCTCTCTCGGTATTTTCAGACGCTAACTCCCGGCAGGACCCTAAGGCTTGTTGACTTCGCCCCATCACTTCCACTCTCAGGCTTTATCAGGAAGGCGATCGCTCGCGCGTCGCGCAGTGTTTCATACGTGACTGCCGACCTCCTTAGACCCGACGTCGACGATCTCGTTGACGTTATGGACATGACGATATACGGAGACCGCTCGGTGGACTTTTTCATCTGCTCTCACGTCCTTGAGCACGTTGAGAACGATAGGAAAGCACTTGATGAGTTGTATCGCATCCTGAAGCCGGGCGGGCGGGGAATCTTGATCGTGCCGATTCTTCTGACCGATGATGCGATGGACGAGGACCCCTCGATCACCGATCCAGCCGAACGATGGCGCCGGTTCGGGCAGGACGATCACGTGCGCCGGTACTCAAAGGCAGAGTTCCTTTCCAGAACACAGCAGGCGGGTTTTACCATTCACCAGTTCGGCGCGGAGTATTTCGGAAAGGACACCTTCAATGAACACGGCATCACCGACCAGAGCGTCCTTTACATCGTCGAAAAGATGTGAGCACTTCGTCGGAAATGTGCGGAGAACTCAGGACATGAGTCTTGAAGTACTTTTATCGCGAATTGAAAAAGGAGAGCCAGTCTCTCCGGCTGACCTCTTACCCTACTTAACTTTAGGGCGAAAAGAGCAACGCGCCAACGTCAACGCGCTGTTGGCCGCAGCCTATTCGCGGTCCACGCGCACCGGCGATCTTAAACAGGCAAAGATATTCATCCAGCGAGCCTGGTTTCTGAGTGGCTTCTCTCGGGAACTGTTGCCGCTTTATGTGCAGATCTATTCGGCGCTTGACGATATCTCAGGTATTCGAGACGCGTGCAAGCGTGTGGGCATGATGATGGCTTCGGAAGGCCACCTGGCGGAAGCCATTTCGTATTTTGATCTGTGGCAAGGCGCTTACCAAAAGTTTAAGAATCTCGACAAATACGAATTCGATTTTGACATCATGGAAGGTATGGACCGACTAGCAGAACCCTTCAGATTCTTTCCCCGGCACGTCGCGAGCATTCCGGCCCGCGGGAAAATACGAGTCGCTTATTTGGTCAAGGGCATGACGCATTTGGGCTCTATTCTGGTCAGGATCAATTTGCTCTATGCCCAGTTCCACGATCGCGCGCGGGTGGACCCAATGTTCTTCGCGCCGGAATCGGAAAACACAATTCTTGCATCCGCAGCAGGAAAGGACCATCTGGAGCGCTTTCAAAGCCATAACTGCAAGGTGATCATGGGACCCAATGCGTGCGCGACAGAGGAAAGGTTATTGGCGGTTGCCCAGAGCATATACGACGCCGCGCCCGACGTTTTGGTTTCAAGTGCCGCGCTCCACGGCTTCGAACACTATTTCATCACCTCTTTGCGCCCCGCACCGGTTGTAGTCGGTCTCGTCCAGGGCCCGCCCCAACAATTTGCGCCGCCCCTCCTGGATTGGGGCATAGCCTGGAGCAAACGTCCACTCATGGATTCTCCGGTCGACTGTTCTCCGTTTAAGATGGCGCACGATTTACCCAAACGAAGCGAGATCGTGCCCCATAAAAGAAGCGAGCTTGAGGTTCCGGAAGATGCTTGTGTGCTCGTCACCGCCGGGCGTCACGTCAAATTCCAGGAGCCAAAGTTCTGGCAAGCGATGATTGACTTGCTCAGTGATCACCCTGAATCGTATTACCTGGTGCTGGGAGTCAAGGAATCGCAGATTCCCTTCCTCTCTTCTATGCTCTCGGCGGAGATCGGGTCCCGGATTCGATTTCTGGCCTGGCGCAGTGATGACTACCTTCGAAGTCTTTGCATGGGCGACATATTCATTGATACCTTCCCTTCCGGCGGCGGCGGCGTACTGGTTGATGCCATGGCACTGGGAATTCCGATAGTGTCATTCAGAGACAACTACATGAACTTGTACGACCAAACTGACTGGTCGCCGGCTGAGGAGCTCATCAACATTCCGGAGATTATCGTACCCCGCGACGATTTCGAGGAGATGAAGCGTGTGGTTTCACGACTAATTCGTGACCCTGAAAATCGTCGCGATTTGGGCAAACGTTGCCAGGCGCATGTTTTGGCTACCAAAGGCGATTCGGCGCGAGCGGTGCGCGAGTGTGAGGACCTTTATTTTCAGATTATCGAACAGGTTTCAAAGAAAACCTCCGTAGACCCGCGCGAAGCCGAAGTCGAAAAACTGAAAAGACGGCTTGCCCGGCCTCGGGTACCAGGGTGGGTAGCCCGCAGGGCGCGGCAACTCAAACGCTTATTGCGTTACGGGGAGCGCGTGATGGACCGAATCAGTGAAGGAAGACTCGCTTCCCCAACGCGCAACTGAATCCGGTTTTCGCCCTTGACCGACTGATGCTCGCGCCTCATTTCTACGAGGCGTTTGCCGACGATAGACGCATACTCATCTATCAACTTGGCGCATTGGCCTTGGCCAATAGTCGCGAGCAAGCTTTTTAACTGACGCTTCGGCACAACAAGCTGACTAACTTCTATTGGTGAGAATGATGGTGGAGAATGATCTTCAAGCGGTTGCCGGCGGCAGCACCGCCTCTCACGAATCGATCGCAAGTTACGACTGATGAGCTTCGAGAAGATCACTATCATCACGCCCTCTTACAACCAGGGCCGCTTCCTGGAGCAAACGATCCTGTCGGTGATCGGCCAGCATTATCCCAATTTGGAATACATCATCATGGACGGGGGGAGCACGGACAATAGCGTCGAGATCATCAAGAAATACGAGCGCCACCTCGCTCACTGGGAAAGTGAAAAGGATCGCGGTCAGGCTCACGCGCTCAATAAGGGTTTCGCTCGGGCGACGGGAACGATCTTCGGCTGGCTCAACTCTGACGATTTTTATCTACCGGGCACGCTGTCCTTCATTGCTGAGCAGCTTGAGGCGCACAAGCCGGAACTCCTGTTTGGCAACTGCCTGCACTTTGTCGAGGATCAGCAACGCGCTTATGGCAGCGACGTTCGCAGTGCGCACGAGACGCGAGATTTATTGCTTGCCGACTACATCATACAGCCGAGCAGTTTCTGGACACGCGAGTCGTGGTTACAGGCGGGCGTCCTGGACGAATCGTTGCACTTCGGGTTTGACTGGGAATGGTTCATACGCGCAATGAAAGCGGGTACCGCCTTCAAGGTAGAGGACAGATACCTTTCGGCCTATCGAATCCACGGCGAACATAAGACAGCCATCGGTGGCGACAAACGCCGAATAGAGTTGGCCTCGATCTACGGACGGCATGTCGGCTCAAAATATGAGCAGCTGTTTCTGCGGTGTCGTACACGGCCGGCGATTGCATTCAGTCGAAAGTGGCTTTCCCTTTTGAGGCTCTCTAAGTTTGAGCCGCTTCTACTAAAAGTCGCTTTTCCGCGTCTGTTTCGCGGCTTCAGGCAAAACGAGATTAGCGATATGATGACAATGCTTTAAGGCGTTCAGGTGTAACCCAAACTGTTAGCTTGCGATGTAGTTTGAAAGCGCATTTCGTCCGCACACGAACAGTTTGCGTTACAAGAGAGGCGCGTCACTTTACGTGAAAAAGGCTCTTATCACAGGCATCACCGGGCAGGACGGCAGCTACCTTGCCGAGTTCCTGGTCGCGAAAGACTACGAGGTACACGGCATCATTCGTCGCGCTTCCACCTTCAACACTGGCCGCATCGATCATCTGTACAAAGATCCGCACATCGCGAAACCGGCGTCAATTCAAAGTTTTATCAAGCCAACGGTTCAGAAAATCAATTCTTAGTTCGCCGTCGGCGGCTGTGTTTGCTTAATTCTGTTATGGCCTCCCCTAAAATGCACTATCACCTGATCGGAATTTGCGGCACGGCTATGGCTTCTTTGGCGGGAATGCTGCAAGCGCGCGGACATAACGTCACGGGATCTGACGAGAATGTCTATCCGCCGATGTCGACGATGCTCGAAGGCCTGGGCATCAAGATCATGCGCGGTTACCACGCCGCGAATCTAACGTCTCCTGATTGTGTCATCGTCGGCAATGCGATTCCGCGCGGCAATCCGGAAGTGGAAGAGACTCTTAATCGCCGGCTTACTTATCGTTCGTTACCGGAAGTCGTCAAAGAAGAATTTATTCGCGGCAGAAGGTCGCTGGTGGTCGCAGGCACTCATGGCAAGACAACTACGGCGAGTCTGGCGGCCTGGGTGATGGATCAGGGCGGGCTTGAGCCTTCGTTTTTGATTGGCGGCGTGGTTCAGAACTTCAGCGCCGGTTTTCGCATCACCGACAGCGATTTTTTCATTATCGAGGGCGATGAATACGACACAGCCTATTTCGATAAGGGGCCGAAGTTCATGCACTACCTGCCCGAACTGGCGATCATCAACAACATCGAATTTGATCATGCGGACATCTATCAGGATCTCGATGCGGTAAAGCTCGCCTTTCGCCGGCTGATGAATACGGTGCCCGGAAATGGATCCTTGATTGCCGGCTGGGACAGTGCTGAGGTGCGGGACGTGGTTCGGGAGATCGGCCCGAAACTATTTACGCGATTGGAGACTTTCGGAACGGGCGAAGAGGCGAGGTGGCAGGCGCGGGTGATTGACCTCCGGGAGATGACGCGTTTTCGGGTCTTTCGCGAGGGAAAAGAGTGGGCCGAATTCCAGACACCTTTGATCGGCGAGTTCAACGTGCGCAATTGTCTCGCAGCCATCGTCGCGGCTGATGCCTGGGGAATCGAGCGAAAGGCAATCGCGAGAGCTCTGGCAAGTTTTAAGAGCGTGCGAAGGCGTGCGGAAATCCGCGGAGAGGTTAACGGCATCACGGTCATAGATGATTTCGCCCATCACCCGACGGCCGTGCGCGAAACGCTGAACGCGCTCCGCCTGAAACATCACAACCGGCGCATCATTGCCGTATTCGAACCGCGTTCACGCACCTCGTGTCATGCGACTTTCCAGGATGCTTACACCGACGCATTCATGCCGGCAGATTACGTGATAGTGTCGCGCGTGTATGACGCGCAACGCGCCGCTGAAATGGGCGGCGTCCTGGATATCGTGAAATTGATCGATGATATAGCCAGGCAGAACAAACCCGCCTTTGCTATCAGTGATGTCGACGAGATCGTGGAAACGCTCGTCTCTGATTTACGCGCGGGCGATGTGGTCGCGATCATGTCGAATGGTGCCTTTGGCGGGATTCACGAAAAGCTTCTGGCGGCGCTCAACCGTCGCGAATAATCCCTGCCCTCTGCTCCCTGTTTTTTCCGGCGGCAACCCTCACGGTCGGGTTTCTGCCCTACTGCCTTCTGCCTTCTGCCCTATTGCCTTCTGCCCTCTGCCCTATTGCCTTCTGCCTACTGCCCTACTGCCCTACTGCCCACTGCCTTCTGCCTTCTGCCTACTGCCTTCTGCCTTCTGCCTACTGCCCTCTGCCCTACTGCCTCTGCCTACTGCCTTCTGTTTTCCCGCGGCAGTCCTTCGATCAGATGATCTAATCCCAGCCATAACGCCCAGCTGTGATGATAAAAAAGAAGCGGAAAGGAAATGCCCACCGCGAAAACGATAATCAACCGGGCCCGCTCACCTAAGTCAGTAACCAGAAGGAGAGCGAAGTAAATAATCAGAATCAAAACCTCGGTCGCCACCACATTCGCCATGATCGCGCCGACAAAGAATCCTTCTTCACGCTTGAAAATTGTGTGGCACGACGTGCAGCGGTCTTTGATATTAAGACGCCGTTCGATGATCGAGGCCCGGCCGCAGGCAGGACAGCGCAGCTTGAGACATCGCCACAGGGTAAGAACGATCGTGCGCGGACCTTTTCTCATTCTGGCCAGTCCCCATCCACTGCTTAGCTTCTTTGGCGCGGTGCCTGATCGAGCGTCAGTCAGAACTCCAAAGCTGATGATAGAAGGCAAGGGGAAAGGGAAAGGTGACGCACATCATGAAGACGGCCAGGGCGCTCGGCTGCGGGATAACGATGCTTATCCAAATCGCGCTGGTGCGCGAGCCGACCTATTGAGGGATCATCGAACGTCTCAGCTGCAGGCCTTGTGCGGAGGATTCGGACATGCCGGCGCGTCCTGGCTGCACGAGCCCGAGGCGCACTCTGCGCCGGTTTGGCAACAAGCACCAGGCGGCAAACCCGACGCAGCTTGAGCCGGCCCAGGAGCAACGATCGAGGTGATGATCGGGATTGCCAACCCCGCCAGGGCAATCGCCCGGATCGCATTGCGTCGAGAGAATCGCGGTTTGTGCGCTACCTTATTGATGGGGTCATGTAGCAGACCGTGCCTTGCCAGTGAATCGATCGCTATCCAGACGGTTTCGTCGTTAACAGGTGATCCCAGCTCACGCTCCAACGCTTGCGAAACTTGAGCGATGGTTTTCTTGCCATCACAGTTCGCCCAAACGACTGCTGCCGGCCGGTTGAGGCAATGGGCCTTATCGTTCTTCAAATCGTAAACCAGGACTTCATCAGGTATTTCGGTGATGACCAGCGATTCCTTGCGCGCACGCGGAACTATTGCATTCATTTCGGATTGGAGCGACATCGATTCTTTTTCCTGTGACTGTCTAAGATTGGAATTTCGGGCCGCCTAAAAACTCGCTAACTCTAAGTGAACGTAGACAAGGAGTCAATATATTATCGAGCGGTCAAAGGTACATTTCTTGTCATCAAATTAGCAGGACATCTTGCAGGACGAAGAAGAGCTCAGTTTTCAAGCAGGCCGCTCTATTCACCCAACGCCGCGTACTTGAACAAACGGAACCGGTACCGTTGCTGGTCGCGAATGTTCTTCGCAATAATGCCGTGAAGATCTTCTCTCCATGCGGTGTATTGATCGATAAAGCGATCAGCAGCCGCTTTGTCGCCCGCATATTGAACTTCGAGAACTTTAGCCAGCAACTTGCCCACGACCGAGTGATACCTGTCGTAATGAATTCGCAGCTTGCCGTCCTCAAAGCTCAATAATCCATT
>WNFY01000317.1_pt1 | contig 47048 bp, 39 predicted proteins | sample 5400091 | NCBI WGS metagenome assembly WNFY01 (sample SAMN13153364, study PRJNA577476) | soil metagenome | isolation source: 60 cm soil or saprolite under grassland replicate 1 | place: USA:California | collected 2016-06-15
TGATCTGACTGCCATCCACCAACTTGCACTCGTAGTTCGCGTAGCACTCGGCGATGAGCGGCGCGTCGACCTTGGATGCTTCGAGCGCAGTGAGTCCGAATTTCTCGAACTTGTCGACGTTACCGCCGTGGGTGTTTCCGACGCCAATCACAGTGTCAATCATGTCGAATGTCGGGATGTTGATGACGCATTCCTTGCTCCGGCGTATGAGCGAGAAGCTGTGATTCTCATCCCAGATGAAGCAACCGACCAGCGCCGGCTCGAATCCCAGCATCATATGCCAACCCATGGTCATGATGTCTCGCTCGCCGCGATGCGCAGAGCTCACCATCACAACAGGGCCCGGCTCGAGAAAGCGACGGATCTTGGTGAGCGGGAGGTTTGTTTTCTTGTACGCTTTCATTCGTAGGTCACGGATGATGATTGCTGATCAAGGCCGCGAGTACTGCCACCAGACAAAGAGCGCGACTGCGGCGGGGATCAGGAATACGACGAAGAAGAATGGAATTTCCTCTTTGACTGAGTAACCAGCTCTGGAAACGCCCAGCCACATGTTGATTCCTGCACCAACAAACCAGAGGGGGACAAACAGCAGTGCGGCTCGCGCCAGGAAAATGGGTTGACCCGGTCCTCCCGCGAGACGTCCGGCGATCAAGCATACGGCGAGTAGCGCGAAGCCGAGAAGAATAACTTTGATGGTGTGCGCCAAGTGCCCCCGCCTAATGCTTTAGTTGAGTATCGAGCAATTCTAGACTACTGCTTTAAACCCTGATAGCTCTATCGACGTCATACTCTCGAGTCAATTCCTTGAAGCAATGAGGGAAAGGTTATGAAAACCCAGAGACTTCTCATCGTCCTCACTGCCGTAAATCTCAGTCTTTTCTGCTACCAGTTTCTCCAACCTCGTGCAGGTCTGGCTGCTACGAACGATGTTCCCGCCGTGATCCGTGGACGCGCACTCGAAATCGGATTGGAGGCGAGTTCGATCCGACATACATCCAAATGAAAGCGGAAGGTGCGGAGAGCATGGTGAAGCTGATAAACAGGGACGGTCGAGAGAGGCTGATCAAACCGTAGATCACTCGCCCGTCCGACACATTTGCTACGGCCCCGAGAATCCGATCGGAACCCCTCCCGGCGCCCGCACGATTGCGGCCGTCACCCCCTCCATAACACGCGTAGGCGGCATCATCTCTTCCGCCCCTTCGCGCAAAGCATTTTCGAAAGATGCTCGCGCATCAGCGACGTGAACGTACGGAAGACTGCCCGGCACTTCGGGTGGATTGTTCGGACGAATCCCACCGCCGCCCTTTTCGGAGTACGCAAAGAGGTGATAGTCGCCGCCGCCCGGCATGGGGAAGCTCGGTTGGAACTTCCAGCCCAGGACTTTGACGCACCACTCCCTTGTTGCTGCGGGGTTCATGCTGGCGAGGTCCGTGTGGGTGATCCAGCCGTAGAGTCCTTTTGTTGGTACGTGGCGCCGTACGGTCGAGCGTGAGGACTTCCGCGTTGAGCGCTTCGTCCGTGCCGGTTTCGCCGATTTTCGTGCTCTCTTTGGCATGTGTATTCCGGATAGCGTTGATCAGGGCAAAATCGCGTCTCGCCGCCGCAGTCCGCAAGCCAGGATACGCCTTCTTGAGTGCCGCGATGTCAAGCGCGACTAGCCGTCGTACGCCTTCTTGAGTTCCGCGATGTCAAGCTTCTTCATTCGCAACAGTGCTTCCATCGCGCGTTGGGACTTCGCGGAACTCTCGCTCTTGAAAAACTCGGCCATGATGGTTGGGACGACTTGCCACGACAGCCCGTACTTGTCCTTTAGCCACCCGCACTGCTGCGCCTTGGGATCACCACCGGCGGTCAGCTTCTCCCAGTAGTAATCGATCTCCTTCTGTGTCTCACAATTGACCTGAAACGAGATCGACTCGTTGAATTTGAATAGCGGACCGCCGTTGAGCGCTGTGAACTGCTGGCCGTCGAGCTCGAACAACACCGTCATCACCGATCCAGCCGGTCGCTGGTGAATCTCGAAACCGGCTTTTCCATATCGAGTGATCGTCCCAATTCGCGAGTTCTTGAAGATGCCGGTGTAGAAACGAGCTGCTTCCTCTGCCTCGCTGTCAAACCATAGGCACGGGCTGATTCTTTGAACGGTGGGCATGGCTTTCCTCCAGACTCATCGAAAGGGCTTTTCGGATTTCACCTTGTTCACTGCATCCCAGCGGAATGCGCGAGGCACGTCAGCAGGTCATTTGACTTCCGCTCTGTAAACGCGCACGTAGTCGACGAGCATCGTCGCCGGCAAGATCGCGTCCGACTGCGGATCTCCGTCGAATTTTCCACCAACTGCGAGATTGAGAATCAGGAAGAACGATTGATTGAGAACCGATCTACCGTATTGCTGGATTCCGACGTTCGTAACCCGGTAATGGGCCGTGTCGTCGACAAAGAATTGCACGTGGAGCGAATCCCACTCGACCGCAAAGGTGTGGAAGTCGTCCGAGACAGTACCGCGCGCGAGAGTATGCTGGTGGACGAACGGTGTCGCACCGGAATAGCCCGGACCGTGCAGGGCGGAGCTTGTCGTACTCGGCTGGCTCCCCTTGTTCTCCATGATGTCGAGCTCGCCGCATTCCGGCCACGGGACGATGGGATTGTCATGACCCAGCATCCAGAATGCGGGCCAAAGCCCCCGTCCCACGGGTAGCTTTATGCGCGCTTCTACGCGGCCTGGTGCGGCCAGCACTTTGCCGCGGGTAGTAATTTTGGCCGACGTGTACCGGCACGGACCATAGTAGCACGCGAGGCCCGCGGGAGCGCGCCGAGCAACGATCATCAGTTGTCCCTGGCCGTTGAGTGCGATGTTCTCGGACGAGTCGGTATAGTATTCCTTCTCGTCGTTTCCCCAGCCGCAGCCTCCACCGCCATTACATCCGTCCGCGGTGTCGTAGCTCCATTTTGTGTTATCGACGCGTGCGCCCGCTGGCCCATCGAACTCATCGCTCCAGACCTGGATCCACGTAATTGTTGGGGGAGGCGACACGCTTGATGGCTTGTCATCCGTGCACGCGAGCGAAGCGCCAAGAGCGAGCGCGCACGCAGCGCCGAGGATTCGATCTCGTGAGAAGCGTATCATGCAGCAACGCACATCAAGCACTCACGCCGGCAATAATCTCCTGAGCGCTGCGGACCGTCGCAAACTCGCCATTAAGGCTCGCCAACTCCACGCGATGCATGAGATCTGCGTCGTAGAGAGTCCCATCGTGACCGCGGCGCTCGAACGTCGCCGTGGCATCGTCGACCACTGTGACGGTGAACCCCAGGTTTGCCGCCATCCGCGCCGTGGTCGACACGCAATGGTCCGTAGTAATCCCGACTACCACGAGTGCATCGATTCCATTCGCGCGCAAATGCGCCTCAAGCTCGGTTCCGATAAATGCGCTGTTGACATGCTTGCGAAATACCGCCTCGTCCGCCATCGGCTGCGCCTGGATCTTAAAGGCGTGACCCGGCCTGTCCTCGCGCAGTGGCGACTGGGGTTCAAGCGACAGATGCTGGACGTGAATGACGGGCCGACCGCTGGAGCGCCAGGCCGCGAGCAGATCGGCGATCCGTTGTTCTGCATCGGGATTGTTGCGCGCTCCCCAGCGCGGGTCTTCGAAGCCCTGCTGCACGTCGACAAGGAGTAACGCCGCGCGGGATGACAGACTCACTGGAGGGCTATGGGTGCGAGAGAGGCGGTGTGTCTAGCGCCGCGCGCCTAAGCCGCACCACGTCGAAAAAAATTCATTCCTTAATCTATGCGTCGCGGCATTAGGCGCACGTCAGGCGCGCCGCGTTGCCTGCCTAACCAATCGCGGCTATGATATGCCCGTCCGAGCGCGTAACGAGCTGGCCACGCTTTCCTTACCTATATGCTCGCTCGTGGTGAGAAGCTCAAAGCCATCTTCAGGTGTCTGATCGCGCTCACCGTTGTAGCGATCTCCATCCTGCCGTCCCACAGCTCTGCGCAAGCTCTCCGTGATCGGATCTCGGATCTCTTCATTTTTGGACCGGGCCAGGCGCCACTTTTCCTTGCCGGCTCCGGCGACCCGAACAATCCCGCATCGCTGCAGGCCCACGGCCTTCATTTCATACCTTCTTCGAATGCCGAAAACGCGTCGCTGATCGCATTCATCACCGATGCACTCGGTGCCAGCGTCGCGAATATCCCAATCGGTTCGACGAGTGGCGGCGAGACGTTCCGGTTCGAGGGCGGGGTGCCCGTGCGAACTTCGACATCCGCCGGGCCGATCTTCGCCGAGCGGGCACAAACGCTGGGGCGAGGTCGTGTGCTCGCCGGGATCAGTCGAACAGGCTTCCGCTTCGCGACGCTGCGTGGCGTGGATATGGGCAACATCGACCTGACGTTCACTCACCAGAACGTCGACTTCCCGGGGTGCGATACGCAGTTCGGAGGAGACTGCTCGCTCTACGGCGTGCCGGTTCTAGAGAATGACGCCATGGATTTTCATCTGTCGATGGATCTCGATGTGCGAGTGACATCGATGTACATCACTTACGGGATATCGGATCGATTCGACCTGGGGCTGGTCGTGCCGATCGTCCAGGCAGAATTTCGCGGCGAGAGTGATGCCCAAATCCGCCCATTCGGTGGCACCACGGCCGCGCATTATTTCGCTGGCACGGCGGACAATCCCGTGCTCACTGCCCATCGTCAGAGTCTGGGCTCCGCGGCGGGCCTCGGCGATGTCGCGCTGCGCGCCAAGCTGAATCTACGAGAGACTCCGGACGCGAGCTTCGCTTTTCTGGTTGACGGGCGTTTTCCGACCGGCAGCGAAAAGGACCTCCTTGGCTCTGGCAAATTCGCGGGACGGGCTCTCGTGATTCTCAACTCACGAATTGGTGATTTCTCGCCACACGTAAACGCGGGGTACTTGCATCACGCCGGCACGCAGCAGAACGACGCCGTGCTCGGCACTGTCGGCTTCGATGACCGGATGGCTGAGAATGTGACGCTTGCGGCCGATCTGGTTACGGAGCTTCAGGTCGGTGACAGCAAGCTGCATCTGCCTGGTCTCGTAACTTACGATTCGCCGTTTCGGCGGACGCTGACTCCCACCAACATTCCCGAGATTCGCGACGACATCGTCAATGGCTCATTCGGCGTCAAAGTGACGCCTGCGCGCAACACGACGCTGGTTCTGAACACGCTGTTTCCGTTGAATCGTGGCGGATTGAGGCCCAATCTCGTATACACCGCGGGAATCGAGTACACCTTTTAGGTATCGGTTCCGGCTCAGCGGTCAGCGCACCGACACCAGTCGCCACGCATTCCCATCGTGTCGAAGTGTCGCAGCAAAGCTGACCGGCTGGCGCTCTGTTTTCCCGGCCGAAGTCACATACTCGTAGGTTCCCACTAGTCGCGCGTCCGCCGAGGAGCCAGAAGTCTCGACGTTGGCGACCCTGAAGGTGACGTTGATGTTCCGCGCCGACTGGAAGAACTGCTCGAAGTTTCGCTCCTGGTCGGACGTCAGGCCCGGATAGACTCGACGGATCGCTGAGATGTCCCTCGATTCGATCGCGCGCGCGTAGGCTTCAACAGTAGGCGCAATGCCGGCAGTGCTGGGCAGCGCGGGCGCCGGGGGCGGAGCCTCTTGTGCCGGTGCGCTGACGACCGGTCGGGGAGCGGTGACCGGCGGCGCAGAAACGACCGTCTCCTGGCGTGGGTTTGTGCTCGGTGCTGATGGCCCAACGCGCGAAGGAATAGCTGGTGCTACGACCACAGGCTGTGCGGGCTTGCTCGTGGGCTTCGCTGTGCCTGCAACGCGAGTGTCTCGCGGTGTGGTCAGCGATCTTCCCTGTCTCGTCGTCTGCCGAGCGGCTTCGCGAAGAGAGGGACCACGCGGCCGCAATCAACGCGACCGCGGCTAGTGCGCCGACCCCAATGAGCGTGTTTTTCCTCATCCGCATTTGCGAGCTTTTTCTGGCCTGTTCGATTGCGCTGGTGACGGATGCGCTCAATGAAACCGATGCAGGATACGAAGGCCCACTCAATTTTGCTCTCACAGTGGACAAGTCGTTCGCCATCTCGATCGCGCTCGAGTATCGACCGGACGGCTCCTTGGCCATCGCCTTCATCACAATGCGATCGAGCGCCGGCGGAAGTCCGGGCATGAGCTCGCTTACCGGTCGCGGCTTTTCAGTAATGATTTTGAAAAAAAGATTCTGAAGAGTTGGCGCGTCGAACGGCTTCATCTGCGCGAGGAGCTGATACAGTACTCCACCCACCGCGAAGATGTCGGTCGCGGGAGTAGTTTTTCCCTCGGTGATCTGCTCGGGAGCCATATAGCTCGGCGTTCCCAAAAACGATCCCGTGCGAGTCATGCTCGAGGACGCGAGATGAGCAACGCCGAAGTCCATGATCTTCGCGCGCCCGTCCTCGCCGATGCGGATATTGGCGGGCTTGATGTCGCGATGGACGATGCCGCGTTTGTGTGCGAATGCCAGTCCGGTGAGAACGTCGATGATGATGTCGAGTCTTGCCTGCAGCGACATCGGCTCGCCCAGCTCGATGAGGCGCTCGAGATCGACTCCGTCAACGAATTCCATTGCGATGAAGAGGTGGCCATCCTGCTCACCGAGGTCGTAGATGCAGACAACGTTGGGGTGCTGGAGAGATGCAGCTGCCTGCGCCTCGTGCAGAAAGCGCTTGCGGAGGTCTTCCTGCCGGGCGATCGAATCGTTCATCACCTTGATCGCGACGGTGCGGCCGAGGACTGAGTCTTCGGCCTTGTAGACGACGCCCATCGCCCCCTCGCCTACGAGGTCGATGATACGGTACTTGCCAATGTCTGAGATTTTGGCGTCGGCCATGGAGAGGATGTGTTTTGCATCGGCCATCGCGCCGAAGGGGAGGAATATTCAGCCGCGCGACGATTCCGGCAATGAGATTGTAGTTCCAATTATCTGCAGGATCTCCGATCGTCGCGCAGTCTAAGCCATTGCTAATGCTGAGCTTGGAATAGTCACAATTTTTTCAGCCTAGCCGCTCCAAGACTGCAGACGAGCTTGATGTCAGTCTAACTGCTTGCCGCGCAGTTACTTAGGTTCTCTGGACGCGGTTGATTTCCCGCCTTCCAAAGGCTACATTTCGGCTACTTGCAGCGGAGGAATTTTTGTCCTCCCATCCCGCCTCCTGAACCAGTAGCAACCTTCCGATTTAATGACGGCTCCGATCAACAGAGAGCGCATCCTCCCGCGACTCATTCACGAAGAAATCAAAGAATCGTTCATCAATTATTCGATGAGCGTCATCGTCTCTCGCGCACTGCCTGATGTGCGCGATGGACTCAAGCCAGTTCACCGCCGCGTGCTGTACGCGATGAACGAGCTCGGACTCGTCCCGGGCCGGCCCTATAAGAAGTCAGCGACCGTGGTCGGTGACGTGCTCGGCAAGTATCACCCTCACGGTGACACTTCTGTCTACGACGCGCTCGTGCGCATGGTCCAGGACTTTTCGCTGCGCTACCCACTTGTCGATGGACAGGGGAACTTCGGCAGCGTCGATGGAGATCCGGCGGCGGCTTACCGCTATACCGAAGCGCGCCTCACGCGTGTCGCCATGGAGATGCTCGCCGACATCGACAAGAACACCGTCGTTTTCGCGCCCAACTTCGACGATAGATTGCAGGAGCCGAAAGTTCTTCCTTCTGCGATCCCCAATCTCGTCGTCAACGGATCGTCGGGCATCGCCGTCGGCATGGCGACCAACATTCCGCCGCACAATCTCCAGGAAGTCGTCGCCGCGCTCATCGCGCTGATCGACAACCCAGAGATGACACCCGGCGAGATCAGAAAGCTGGTAAAGGGTCCGGACTTCCCGACCGGCGGCTACATCTACGGCCGCGCGGGAATCAAGGATTATCAGGAGACTGGTCGCGGGCGCATCGTCATGCGCGCGCGCGCCGTCATCGAGGAAAAGGAATCGTCGAGCAAGTCGCAAATCGTTGTCACCGAGCTGCCGTATCAGGTGAACAAAGCGAAGCTGATCGTGGACATGGCGGAGCTGGTGAAGGAAGGGAAGCTAGAGGGCATCAGCGCGCTGCGCGACGAGTCCGACAAGGATGGAATGCGCGTCGTCATCGAGCTAAAGCGCGATGCGATTCCGCGTGTCGTGCTCAATCAGCTCTACAAGCACACGGTGATGCAGTCGACATTCGGCGTCATCATGCTGGCGCTCGTGCCCGATACGCACACGGGCCAGCTGGTGCCGAAGATCATGCCGCTCAAGGAAGTTCTTCAGCACTACGTTGGGCACAGGCACGAAGTCGTCATTCGACGGACGCAGTTCGAGCTCGACAAAGCACTCGAGCGCGAGCACATCCTCGAAGGACTGAAGATCGCCGTCGACAACATCGATGCGGTGATCAAGCTCATTCGCGCTGCGGCCGATACTCCAGCGGCCAGCACGCAGCTCCAGAAGAGATTCAAGCTCACCGAGCGTCAGGCCGAAGCGATCCTCAATATGCGCCTGGCAAAGCTCACTGGCCTCGAGATCGAAAAGCTGGAAGCCGAGCTGAAGGAAGTCCGCACCTTCATTACGGACATGAAGGACATTCTCGCTTCCAAGCCGCGCCGGCTGAAGATAATCCGCGACGAGCTCCAGGAAGTCGCCAACAAGTACGGTGACGAGCGTCGTTCTGAGATCACGAGCGACGAAGGCGAATTCACGATCGAGGATCTCATCGCCGAAGAGGACATGGTCATCACCATCTCCCACTCCGGCTACATCAAGCGCACTTCGGTCTCGACGTATCGCAAACAGCGGCGAGGCGGTCGCGGTCTCAGTGGCGCGTCACTCAAGGATGAGGACTTTATCGAGCGCCTCTTCATCGGCTCGACGCACGACTACATCCTGTGCTTCACCGATGATGGCCGCTGCTTCTGGCTCAAGGTTTACGAAGTCCCGCAGGCCGGGCGGGCCTCGAAGGGCAAGCCGATCGTCAATCTGATCAACGTCTCGCCCGAGACGCAGATCAAAGCGATGGTGCCGGTGCGCGAATTCTCGGACACGCAGTTCCTGCTCTTCTGCACTCGCAACGGAACGGTGAAGAAGACCGCGCTCTCGGAGTATTCGAACGTTCGCCAGACCGGCATCAAGGCGATCAAGATCGAGAAGGGCGACGAGCTGATCGATGTGCAGGTGACTAGTGGGTCCAACGATATCGTGTTGGCCACCCGCCACGGCTTATCTGTACGCTTTCACGAGCAGGACGTGCGCGAGATGGGACGCGACACTACAGGCGTCAAAGGCGTTGAGCTGCGCGAGGGCGATTCCGTAATCGGGATGGTCGTCGTCAAGCGCGATGCGACGCTGCTTGTCGTCACCGAGCGCGGACTCGGCAAGTGCTCCAACATCGCTGATTACCGGGTGCAGAAGCGCGGTGGAAAGGGGATCATCACGGTAAACAGAACGGAAAAAACAGGTGATGTCGTTGCGCTAATGGAGGTTCTGCCCGCGGATGAGATCATGATCATCACAAAACATGGAGTAATCATCCGTAGCTCGGTCTCTCAAGTGAGGGTAACTGGACGTATCGCGCAGGGGGTGAAACTCGTCAATCTCGACGAAGGGGATCTCGTCACTGCTGTCGCGCGCGTCGTGCCTGAGGATGAGGATGAAGGGGCGGAAATCGGCGTTCCCGCTCCGGACACTGAGCCGATCGAAGCCCTTACCGACGAATGAAGACAAAGCGTCCTGTCGTAAACCAGCAGCTCGAGGAGATTGAGAAGCTCCGCACGGCACTGCGTAAAGCAGAAGCCGAAGTGCAGCGCTTACTCGATGAAGCTGCTGCGCGCGGGGCGCTGGTAGACATTCTCCACGACGTCATGGGCTCGCTCTCCATGGGAGAGCTTTTCCACATGCTGGCGCGTCGTCTCGCGCGCGCTCTCAATCTCAGCCATTCGTCTGTAATCTTTGCGAAGTGCGGCGATCCGATGGGAACTGTCGCGTCGGCGCACGAGGACCCGCAGCTCGAGAATCTCCAGGTAGAGCTCGACAAATATCCGGAAATCGAAGCAGCGCTGGCGAGTGAGCAGCCCGTTCTGATTCCTGACATCTGGCATTCAGAGGCTTACAAGAGGCTGCGTGAAGTGTGGGAAAAAGACGGTAGCGTGATCTCCGTTCGGTCGATCATCGCGCTTCCGTTCCGACTCGATCTCGATCGTACGGGCGTGTTTCTGCTGCGCCGTACTGCGGAGAAGCCCCCGCTGACCGCCGCCGACGTCGACTTCGCCGAGACCGTAGTCAAGAGCGCCATGAACGCAATGCGTCGGGCGCACATGGTCGAGGTAACACAGGCTGACAATCTTCGCCTCGAGGCGCTCGCCCGCACCGATCCGCTCACGCAACTACTCAATCGTCGTGCGCTACTGACGCATCTTGCAACGGAAGTCGAGCGTACGCGACGCTACAACGCCCCGCTTAGCATCCTGATGATCGACGTCGACGAGTTCAAGGATGTGAACGACACCTTCGGGCATCTCGCCGGCGATCAAGTGCTGGTGGAAATCGCGCTGCTGCTCGCGCGCACGGCCCGCAGCGTCGATTCAGTCGCCCGCTACGGCGGCGACGAGTTCGTTATCGCGGTTCCCGAAACGGGTGAGGCTGGCGCGATTGCATTTGCCGAGAGACTCCGCGACAAGATCCAGGCGCACGAGTTCGACATCGGAAAGGGCGATCCGCTTCGACTCACGGTGAGCATCGGAGTCGCCGATTTCCCCGAGGCCAAGGTGGAGACGGCCGAAGATCTGCTGGAGTGCGCCGACCGCGCGCTCTACCGTGCCAAGGCCGGCGGACGTAATCTGGTGTGCGTCTAAAGCGGGAAGCGGGAAGCGGGAAGCGGGAAGCGGTAGGGGCGAAAGCCGCTTAACTTTTTAGCTCGATCCTCGCGCTCTTGTCATGCTGGCGCTCTGTCCACGTTCGCCGCTCACGCAAATGCTCATTTCTCGCGTCTGGTTTCGTCCTTCCCGCTTCCCTCTTCCCGCTTCCCTCCTCCCGCTTTTCCTCGCGGGTTGCGTCGTCGATTCCTCCAACAAGCAAACGACTGCAGACACGACCGGTGCGGCGCCGGTAGTCACCGCTACGCCGGTCAATCGGGGCACGCACGGAATGACCGAGCGAGTGCTCTGGACTTTCTCGCCCGACAGAAAAGCGGTACTGGTCGTAGACGATCCCGTCGGTGTGGAGAATGAGCCGGTTCCGAATGGATTTTTCTTCGGCGACGAAACGCGCGGATTTCAGACGCAGTTGGACAGCGTTTGGGATGTCGCACCATCGCCGGACTGGAAAACGATCGGATTCGGTCGCGCGTACCAGGTCGTGAGCGGTGGGGGAACCGGAACGGACTTGCTCATCGACGTATCGCGTCGCACGTCGATCGACACGGCGACTTTACGGGCGGCCTCATTTGCTTCGAGCGGAATGTCGATGACTCGTGCCATTGCGCAGCCCGGTGTCATTCGCATGCCGAACAACCCACGCGCGCAAGCCTCGGTCGACAGTTCCGCGCCGAGATTATTCCCCGTCGCCCGTGGCTGGCGGGTACGCTGGACCACCGACGGTTCCATTCTCGCCCTCGGCAACAGTCCAGCGCGTGCGGAGGATAATGAGGGGAGCCAGACGTGGGCTGCGCTCGATCCGTTGACAGGGCAGCTGCACGGAACTCTGCCATCGAACGCGAGTCTCGTCGAGACCAAGTTCACATCGGGTCCGACTCTGGATCGGTCGTTGCCGATCGACATGAGCAAGGCGCCACCGATCGAGGTCAAGCGCGGGAATCAGACTTTCAATATTCAGAGCGAGCGAGGCGTAATTACGCTCGTTGAGACGACACCAAGTGCCGCGAGCAAAGCAGCGCCGCGAGTTGTCGGAGCCGGTCTTGCTTTGGCTGCTACTGCAGGCGGACGCTATATCGTCGCGCTGGCGCCGCGAAGTCGGCCCGACCCAAATGGAATGGCGGTCGAGCCTGTCGTTTATACAGTCACTTGGTAACTGCGGTCCGCAGCGCGAAGCAGTGAGTCCGCAGCCCGAAGGAGTTACCGCCCGATTCGCCCCAACTCCACCAGCAGGCAATGATCCTGGACGACGTCGATCCCCGCTCGCGCAATTTTTTCGGCGGCGGCATCGTTTCGAATGCCGAGCTGAAACCAAACTGACTTCGGCTTCTTGGCGATGATGTCCTCGACGTGCGGCGGGATGTCGTTGGGCCGCCGGAAAACGTTCACCATGTCGATGTCGCCCGGAATGTCGACGAGCTTTCGGTAGACTTTCTTGCCCATCATCTCCGTCAGCTCCTTGTAGTAAACCGGCACTGGAACGATTTCGTATCCAGCTCGCTCAGCGTACTCAGGGACGTAGTTCGCCGGCTGCGACGGATCTGGTTTGATCCCAAGCACTGCGATGCGATGTGTGCTCTCGAGCAGCTGTTTTATCTGTGACGCCGATTCGATCAGGTGGTCGCGCCAGTTCGCTCCATCAGCTTGTGGCTTCATGCTCTCTTCGAGTTGCGTAGTCATATCTCACTCAACTATCAAGCGAATGGTAAAGACGGCGCAACGTGGATGCGCGCGTCTCGCGGGGTAACGGCAAGCATAGTACGCTCATAAATTGCAAGAGCGAGTCCAGCTCAAAATCCTGGAGATCCTCACTTAATGCGAATGTTAGTGCTTGGCGCAGGCCTGCAGGGCTCCGCGTGCGCGTATGATTTGCTGCGGAACCAGGAAGTGGAGGAAGTTCGCCTTGCCGATTTGCACACCGGCCATCTGCCGCACTTCCTCGCGCCGTATTCCGGTTCGCGCCTGATTTTCACGACGCTCGACGTGCGCGACAAGGAGGCGGTTCTCGCGCTCATGCGTCAGAGCGACGCCGTGATGAGCGCGATCCCCTACTATTTCAATTACGAGCTCGCGGAGCTCGCTGTCGAAGCCGGCGTCCACTTCTCGGATCTTGGCGGCAATACCGAGATCGTCTTCAAGCAGAAGACCCTCGATGATGCGGCGCGAAAGAAAGGAATCACTATCATTCCCGATTGTGGTCTGGCACCGGGCATGGTCAATATCCTCGCCGAACACGCGATACGGCAGCTCGATACTGTCGAGACAGTCCGGATTTTCGTCGGCGGATTGCCGCAGGATCCGGTGCCGCCGCTCAACTATCAGATCGTGTACTCACTCGAGGGAGTTCTCGACTACTACACGACGCTCTCGTGGGTGCTACGCAAAGGGAAGCGCACGCGGGTAAAAGCGCTGTCCGAGATCGAAGCAGTGTACTTTGGCGGATCGCTTGGCGAGCTCGAGGGATTCCACACTGCGGGCGGTCTTTCGACGATGGCATTCCGTTACGAAGGGAAGATCCCAACGATGGAGTACAAGACTCTTCGGTACCCTGGTCACGCGCGAATCATGGAAGCAATTCGTGAGCTCGGTCTGCTCGAGTTGAAGCCGGTCGATGTAAAGGGAGTCAAAGTCGTTCCTCGCGATCTCGTAGTCGCGGCAATGGGTCCGCGTCTGACGAAGCCAAACGCGCAAGACCTCGTTGCGCTGCGCGTCTACGCCGAGGGCACGAAGGGCGGGAGGTCAAAGCGCATTGGATGGGAGATGGTCGACTACTACGATGAGGACAACGGAATCAGCGCGATGGAGCGCTCGACCGGTTACTCACTGTCGATCACCGGACAGATGCAGGCGCGAGATGAAATTGGAAAGGCCGGGGTGTTCACTCCCGATGAAGCGATTCCAGCTGAGAAATACATCGCCGAGCTCGCGAAGAGAGGCGTCATGATCAGGGAGATGAGGTAGCCGCAAAACCGCTAACTGCAACTGAACGGGCGGGAGGCCTCAGTAGCATAGTTGCCAGCGATTCAGTTTCACGACGCCCGGACTTCCCTCAATGGCATTCAGGGCACAGGCAGTTGTCTGTGGCTAGACCCGCGCCGGTGAAGTCAGGGCGTCGTGAACTAACAACCTGGGATCTGCCCCGCTGCCGCCTCGCGCCCGTTCAGTTGCAGTTATCAGTTCGGTCTGTGATCAATGTTCAGCGAGAATGAAGATTGCCGCCAGTGCCAACAGAAAGTACGGAACGAGCGCCGCCGCCCCAGCGTAGTCCTTCGCAACACGCTGGCCGAAGAACAGCGCGACGATGTTGATACCGGCGATCACGGCGCCGAGGAACGCCACGGTCGAATCGCGGGTCACGATCAGCAGTACGCATCCGACTCCGCTAAGTGCACCGGCGGACACCTCGAGAATCGTGACAACGAGGAACATCGGTCCGACCGTACCGGCCAGTGGACTTCGCGCGAAATGATGGTTGAGGTACTCGCGATTTCCCTTCCGATCGATGACCTTGTCGAGACCAGACTGCAGAAAAAGCACGGCGAGAAATGCCGAGACCAGGACCTCCATAATGTAGAATGCCGAGTCTGGCGAGTGGATGTTTGGCATTCAGCTATTGTAGCATGATCGAGTGAACACTGTCCAATCCGGAACGGGCACATGATGCGGCACGATGGATGGAATTACACCTTGAGTCTACTGGCGCTTCTCTTCGCCTGTCAGCCGCGAACGGGAGTGTTGCCGAGCGCTGAGATCGATGCGTCACGACAGTTGGTAATGGTGGTTACTTCAAACTGGACATCGACGACTGGTACCATGACGAGATTCGAGCGCGCAACGCCAACATCGGTGTGGAACCGCGTCGAGGCGCCAATCCCCCTCGTTGTTGGACGCACTGGAATCGCGTGGGGTGTCGGATTCGACGAGGTATCGAGCGACGGTCCGCACAAGCACGAAGGTGATGGGAAAGCTCCGGCTGGGATGTTCCCACTCGACACCGCTTTTGGCTTCGCACCACGCGACTCGATGCAGAACTTACGGTTGCCCTACGTGCAATTGCTTCCGACCACTGACTGCGTCGACGACACTGCCTCGGCTCACTACAACACTGTTGTCGACAGGGCAGCCGTGTCTCGCGTGGACTGGAACAGCGCCGAGCATATGCGTCAGGTGGCGCAGTACAAGATCGGCGTCATCGTCGGCTACAACGCGTCACCGCCGGTAAAGGGTCGCGGGTCCTGCATCTTTCTGCACATCTGGGCCGGGCCGGATTCGCACACTGCTGGCTGCACTGCGTTCGATGAAGCGAAACTGCGCGAGGTGATGCTGTGGCTCAATCCCGACAAGCGGCCCGTGCTCGTCCAACTCACCGCTCACGAGTACAATAACCTGCAAGCGCATTGGAGATTGCCGGCGCTCAATTAAGAAAAGCGAAACTGAAGACTACCGGCTGGGGCTTTCGGCCTTGCGGCTGCGTGCTGCGGGCAAGTGCGCCGTGTCCAAGACGAAGTCGGCTTCCGTATTGCTTTCTAGTGTCAAAGAAAGCCCGCAGCCCCAGCCGTTCCGCCCACAGCCCCGAGCGGGTAGTCTTCCTTTGTTTTTTTCCAGCTACATGACTGCGCGGAGTCCAAAACTCAGTGTTCTTCCGGGGACAACGGTGATATTGTCCGGCTCGCCGTGCTGCCTGTTGAGAAGATTCTCTCCGCTCACTGTGAACGAGAACCCGCGGAAAAGACTGCGGCCCAGACTCGCGCGCAGCCGGGTAACACCGCTGTACTCGAGCCAATAGTTGCGCAGCTCAGGACCCACCAGCTGCGTGTCGGCCTGGCTGGAATTCGAGAATGCGCCGGCGAGCGCTACCCGATCGTAATCGATCCAGTCGAACGATCGCGACGCCACAACCGAACTGCTCCAGCCGCCGCCCATCCACGCTGCGGAAATGCTCGCTGTCTTTGCCGGCACCTCGAGCATCCGGTCACCGACCCGCAAATCTCCGATGTAGCCACGCGCCACGCGTCTCACCCTGCTATCGACCGTCGAGAACGTTCCGCTCAGCGTCAGTGATGCCAGGTTCAGGTCGCTCTTCAACTCCCACCCGCGATTGGTAATCTCACCAACATTCTGCAACATGTACGAGATGCGCCTCTCTTCCGGCGCTACCGGCTGCGTCGGCGCGTATCCACTCGGCGGCGGAGGGCCGACACTGGCAGGGCTCGTGCTGACATAGGCCACTCGCTGGATAAGGCCTGATGCGAGCTGATCGAAGCGCGTCACCTGAAAGCCCAATGTCTTGCCGAGGAACACGTCCATCCCGGCTTCGATCCCTGATTGTTCTTCGGGCGCAAGATCGAGCACCCGCGACTGCCGATGCGGATCGAACCATGCCGTCTCCCGAATTGGCGTCGTCGCGGGACGAATGCCTCGCCCGTATGCCGAGCGAAGCTTGACAGTCAGAGGTCCATGGTCGCGCACCATCGCGACGCCAAGCATTGGCAGCACTGACACCGTCCGATTGCTGCCGCTCCCCATCGCATCGTTGCGCTCGACGCGGAGACCGGCGGTGAGATAACCGTCATTGCGCCAGGAGACGTTGGCCTGCGCAACGCCCGCGCTCGTCCACCGGCGCACCACCGAGGACTCCGTTGAGCCGCTTGCTTGAGTCGAGGTAGTCTCTGCCTGAGAGCGGAAGTCGAGGAGCGAGTTCTCTCCCGAAAGAGTCAGCACGGCGGCAAGGTTTTCCGGATCCCCAACCTTGGCTACGCTACTCAGGCGCAGTGTCGCGAGATTGGCGTTGCCGCCGACCGTACCGAGATCGGGTCCTGAAGCGGACGGAAGCGGCGTGTGATAATCGGCCAGATTCGACAGCCTGCTTCCGTCGAATCCAGCGACGATTGCGTGCGTCCAGCGCTCGCTCTGAATTATCGTAGCGCTGCCGCCCAGTGTGTACTCGCGCACCGACTGCGGTATCAACAAACTGGCGCGAGTGGCGCTCACCGAATCACGAAACAGGGGACTCGAAGGATCCGCCGACTCGCTCGCGAAAATTCGGCCGGTGCCGCTGGCGATGAATTTCGATCGCACCAGCCGGAACCCGGCAATCCCGGTTGTGTGGCGTGCAAAAGCGCCGGGCAGGTATTCGCCAACTCCGCCCGAGGTGAAGCTCGCGCTCCCCGACTGCGCGCCGGATCCTTCACGAACCGTGACGGCGTGATCCTGGGTTATTGCGGAGCGAGGGACGTAAGCGCTCGATGCCGCGCCAACCGCGGTACGCGCCAGAGTGCTCACGCCGCCGTTCGATCCATCGTGGCGAGTCACTATGTTGATGACGCCGCTGATTGCGTCGGTTCCGTAGAGCGCGGCACCCTGAGGTCCGCGGATTACTTCAATTCGCTCGACCATCTCGGGCGTGAACTGCGTCATCAGCAGCGGATTCGCGAGCTCGATTCCATCCACGTAGATCTTTGGGTAGCTGGAACCGAACGAGCTCGTTCCGCGAATGCTTCCGTAGTGCGCGAGCAGAGATGTAGGCGCGCTCTGCCAGACCCAGAGTCCCGGCACTACATCGCTCAAAGCCTGCGCCAGATTTCCCTCGGCGTAGCGTGAGAGCTGAGCGCCGCTCATTACGTTCATTGCGACGGTGAGATCACGAGCGGGTGTCTCGATCGCCCCCCCGGTCACGACGACCTGGTCGAGGACTCGAGGTATGTGGTCCCGTTCAGCGGCGGCGGGTGTTGCGGAGGGCGCCAGCACAACGTGCTCACCACCTGCGGAAACCGGGAGCACCGAAACCCAGCGCAGCAACAATCCGAGCGCTTCGCCGACGGGAATAGAATCAAAGGAAGCACAGACTCTGCCGTCCAAAGGGATCGCTTCCGATGTATACGACAGTCGGATCCGTGCGACGGTCGAGATGCGATCCAATGCCTCGCGCAGGGAGATGTCGCGCGCGTGCAGCGACACTCGGCGGTCGAGGGGTGAGCTCCACGCAGGCTGAGACGCCAGAGAAGTGCTCGATGAAGAGCACGACTGTGCGGGGATCACAGGCGCGGCGATCAGCAGCGCAGCGACGAATACGATGCTACGGGCGTGGTGACAAAGCTGCCCGATAGAGAATCGCGACGTTCCCCTGTCGCTCGATTCGAGCACCGAGCGAGAGAGCAATGACATTGAGTACTCGGTCAACTGGCTCACCGGAAAAAGATGCGGTCAGGTGAAGATTCGCCAGCGATGAATCTGCAACCCGTAACCTTACTCCGTACCAACGATAAAGTTCGACGCCCACGAGCACGAGTGGCGCGTCGCGGAAAACCAGCCGGCCCTGGATCCAGGCCAGATCGTCATCGGAAACAACTGATCGCTCGACAACGACGGTTCCTTTCGCATCTACGATCGCGCGGTCGCGGGCGTTGAGCACGGCACCTGCGCTATGGCTCTGCTCAGCGGCTCCAATACTCACCGAGCCAGAGTCCACAGCTACGCGTGTTCCGGCGCTGTCGTCGTTCTCGACGGAGAACGCAGTCCCGACATCCTGGACGCTGATTCCTCCGGCCTTCACAGTGAACGGATGCGCGGGATCGTGCACTACGCTGAAGTAGGCCACTCCATCCAGCGACACTGCGCGCTGCCCGTCCCCATCTCCGGAAGCGAGTACCAGTCGACTGGTCGGACCAAGAAGTACTTTGGTCCCATCCTTCAGCGCAACCTGACGTCGCTCACCGACCGCTGTAGCAAACGTCTGACTGACTGCGTTCACGCGTGACCGGTTGACGCTCTGCCACAGCAGTGTCCCCCCGAGTATGATGACAGCCGCGGCTGCGACTCTTAGAAGTGCCGCAAAACTGCGTTTGGTATCGGCTTCGACGCGTGAAGAGAACGGAATGACTTTGGGCTCGTCGAAACGGTCCTTCACCTTCTTGAGCGCACCCTCGACGTCGACGCTCGAGGAATCTTCGCTAGATACGTTCGCGAGGACGGACTCCAGCAGACGCACCATTTCGACGCGATGGGGATCGGCTTCGACCCACCGCCTGCTCGCCTCAGTTTCCGCGGAACTGGCTTCGCCGGTGAGATAGCGTGCGATGCGTTCCCAGTCGTCCGGGCTGATGTCGGAGGAACCCCGCTCCGAATTAGACATATTCATTAATAACACCGACACCTGAACCGGACACTACCCTACTTGGATACGAGCCAGGCGAGCGAGCGCGATCTGCAGGAGCGCATCCGGGCGGGTGACGAACGTGCTTTCGACTCCGTTTTCCGTACACACTACGCACACCTCGTACGAGTGGCTGAGTCGATGCTTCGTGAGCGCGCGTTGGCTGAGGAAATCGCGCAGGAGGTGATGCTGGAGCTGTGGCGGCGGCGTGAATCGCTCGAGGTGGAGCAGACTTTCGCTGCGTACCTGATTCGGTCCACGCGAAATCGAGCTCTCAACCACATTCGGCACCAGCGAGTCGTCGCACGCGAGGCGGCCGCTGCCGCCATCGAACCCCAGACCTCTCGGTCGGCAGAAGAGGAACTGCTGGCTGTCGAGCTCCAGCAGGCGGTTCGCGAAGCGATCGATGCGCTGCCCGAAAAGAGCCGTGAGGTTTTCCGATTGAGTCGGGAGCAGGGACTCAAGTACGTCGAGATCGCAAGCGTGCTGGAGATCTCCGTCAAAACCGTGGAGAAACGCATGGGTCAGGCTCTGTCGGAGCTGCGCGAACGCCTGGCGCCGTGGTTGGCTGGGGGGTCAGAACAAAGGGAGCAGAAAAAACCGGCATAGGGTATTCGCGCGGTAAGGTGTCTCTCCTTCCTGAAGCAGCTGCGCCCGACGAAATAGGTGCAGTCACTCTTGGAGAGATACCATGCAAAGTCCAATCAATTTTCTTTGCCTTGCTGGCGCAGCGGTGCTGATAATCTCGTGCGCCACTGACAATGCCACTTCGCCGCTCGGATCCTCCGAGGCGGCTGCCGCACTCGTCTCGGCACCAATCACCTTCGATCAGGTGAACAGCAGCTTCGTCGGCAGCTCGAATGCCAACAATGCTTTCACCCCCATCGGTCCCGGCGGAGGGGGAGGCGAACAGAATCGTCGAGGCCCGGGCTGGGGCGCATTCATGGGCGGAGGGATCGGCGAGGCGTTCATCGGCGGAATTGGATTCGGACGTGGCTTTGGCCGAGGGCCCTTCGGGGAATGGTGGGGGCACGACTCGGATGACTGCGCTTTTTCCACTACCAGCAATCGCCTCGAGTGCACGATCGTCAGAGAAAACGGGCTCACAATCAATCGCTCGTTTTCATTTCTTGATGCCTCGGGAGCGGTTCAGCAGGCATTTGATACCGCGAAGACCAATACGGTCAACGTAAAGACCAGCGTCAGCGGGACTATCACGCATCACGAGACTGCCACGAGCACGGTCAACGTCTCGAGTGATTTCACCGTCACCGGTTTGGCGTCGGGGAGTACTCAACGCACTGTGAACGGGACATCTGCCGGAACTGAGTCGACGACCGGCACCAAGGAGGACGTCGCATTTACCGCTGCGCGAACGGCGGGTGACACCATAACAGGTGTCGTGATCCCGCTTCAGGATGGCAGACCGACCTATCCGACCGCGGGCACGGTCGTGCGGTCAATGCAGGCTACTGTGACTTTGAGCGGTGCGTCGCCATCGACGTCATCCCGGCGCGAGGTCGTAACGTACGATGGATCGTCGACTGCGAAAGTCGTGATCACGCAAGATGGAGTCACGAAGAACTGCACCAAGCCGCTGCCGCACGGTCGTTTGAGTTGTAGCTAGAAATACGGGTTCGTCGGCGCACCCGGCGCGAATCCGTACCCCAGTTCGGGCCAACTCGCACAGCCCGGGCTGGGGGTTTTATCTAGTCGGGGGGTTCAGGGTTTAAACTGCAACTGAACGGGCGGGAGGCGTCAGCGGTGCAGGCGCGAGGTACCGGGTCACGACGTCGGGACTTCACCAGTCGCCTGCGGGCAGAAGCATCTGCCTGTGCCCTGAATGCCATGCGGAAAGTCTGGGCGCGGTCACCTCACGCCTCGCGCCTGCGAAGCTGACGCCTCCCGCCCGTTCAGTTGCAGGTATGAACCTATTCCGCCAAGCGGATTATGCCGCCAAGCGGATTATGCTGCCCCCATCCCTTCCGTCTTGGCGACGATCCTGGCCTTTTCGCAGAGACTGCGAAGCTCAGCTTGTGAGGAATCTTCCCAGTGAGCTGGGATTGGGATGAGCCGACGCTTTTGGTTGAGTGATTCGAAGGTGAGCCAGCCGCTGCCGTAACCTTCGGAGAGGGTGATGCGCCGCTGACTAACCGTTCGTCGGTCCATCCCGGTCCGACGCTCCGATCCCCGCCAGGGGAAGTTCTGCCGCCGCCGACGGTCCGCTTCGGCAACACGCCTCTCGACTTTGGTCGGTTGCGAATCCCAGACCTGCCAATAGGCGCCGTCTCTATCTACAAAAGTACGGTATGACATTTCAATCTATTACCTCACGCGGCCGACTCACGCGGTTGCTTAACTTGGGTGCACGAAAGATACCAACTTCCGCTGCTGGAGATCACCCCAAATATATGTTTGCCAAGGGTTTATCTCTTACCTGTTCTACCTGCCGAAACTCGCCAGTGTTTCACTCATCACGTCGATCATCGATTTCGCTGTCCATCGATCTCGACCATTGTAGAGGAAGGAGAAAGCGAGTACCTCACCATTTACCGCCGTCACGTACCCGGCGAGCGCAATGACGTCGTTGGTAGTGCCTGTCTTGGCGTGGAGGTTTCCCTCGGCCGGGGTGTTTCGCATCCGTCGTCTGAGGAGCTCGGAATCACCAGCCACCGGGAGAGATGAGTGCAGCCACGGACCCCAATCAGCGCGGTGAGCGTAGCCCAGCAGTTGGACCTGCGCTCGCGGCGTCACACGATCGAGGGTCGAGAGTCCGCTGCCGTCGGCAAAGACGAGCCTGCTCGTGTCGGCGTGAACCTTGGTGGCGAAAAATGAATCAAGCAGAGCGCTGGCATTCGAGACGCTTCCGACTGCATCCCGCTGAGGACCACGCGCCGCATTCCTGAACAGCAGCTCCGCGTAGTGGTTGATGCTCTCGCGATTCATCGCTGCGACCATACTGGCGAGTGGCGGAGAAAGCAGGCTCGCGATCTTGACTGCGCCGGACGGAGTTTGGCCGAGCTGGATTCCACCGTCAACTCTGACGCCGCGCGCGATCAGCGCATTTCTGAAGGCGCCGGTGGTAAAGCTCGCCGGATCTTCGACGATGTAAACGTATTTACGGGTTCCGGCACGAGAGCCGATCGAGCCATTCGCCGAGATCGTCCCATCGCGCTGCTTCCGGAATCCGAGTCGGGCGCCGCCCCCGGCGACGGTTCGAACGTTGGCGACGAGGGGAATCGCGCTGGTCGAGGGCTCGAGTACGACCGTTGCCGGCTTGCCGGGAGATGTCGGGGTCACCGAGACCGCGACAACATTCTCGTTGAGCGAGAGCGCTGACACTCGCGCGGCGTAAGATGCCTGCAGATAGCGCGTGAGCCATCCCTCCGGAACTTTCTGGTCGTCGAAGGCGGATGCGTCACCGATCACGTTGCCGGTTATGCGTCTGATTCCTTTTTGCGCGACGAGGTCGGCGAGGCGATTCATCGGCGCCGACGGGCCGCCTGGCAGAAATTTTCCGGAAAGAGCGGGATCGCCATCACCGCGGAGATACAGATTACCATCGAGCGTTCCGTCGGCCCCGACCGGTCCGTCGCGCAGCGCATCGGTACTGAACTGGTAGTTCGGACCGAATCGGTCGAATGCGATCGCGCTCGTCAGCAGTTTCATCGTCGATGCGGGCAGCATCTCTTCGCCGGCGTTGTACGCGTAGAGTGTGTCGCCGCGAGTAAGCGAAACAACCATACCGCCCCACATCCCGCTGCGAATGCGCCCGGCGAGTCCGCCGAGCGTCGTAGCCAGATCGTCCGAGCTGCGGGGCGTGCTGTAGCGCACGACGGGAACAGCGGGAGGCCTGTTTCGGCTGGGCCGTCGCACGCGCCGCCGGGTGGAACGCGTGGAACTTCTTCTTTGAGTCTGTGACTCGATGATGGTCGGAGCAGTGCCGCAGACAGCGAGCGCGACCAGGATAGCGATTCGAATTTTACGAGAAAACATCTTCAGCGGTTGACGTTTGAAAAGCTGCGCACGGGGCTATGGCGAGAAAGGTGCCAAGTGAGATGCTCACTGTTGCGATGACGCGCAGTTCGCTTGGAATATACCCCGCGGTTGGGTATTTTCCCCGCAATACAGACGAACGTAACCACTCGGGGAATCGATGGCTGAGCGGCCGCACAACTTTCTGCGTGAAGGCGTGATCACCGGCTTCATCGGCGCAACTGCCATTGCACTCTGGTTCCTCGTCGTCGACACCGTCGCCGGACATCCCTTTTACACTCCAATTTTCCTCGGCAAGGGAGTCGTCAGCGTACTGGGAAAGAACATGATGGGTGACACCGCATTCACGCAGGTCGTGGGATACACGATCTTCCACTACGCAGCCTTTTTCATCGTTGGAATCGTACTGACGGTAATCGTGCATCAGGCAGAACGAACGCCGGGAATACTGGCTGGCCTGCTGGTGGCGTTCGTGATCATGACAATGGGCTTCTACATGATCGCAGCCGCTTTTGCCCAGTCCGCGCTCGGGCGGATATCGTGGGTGCAGATTTTCATCGCCAATCTGTTGGCATCAGGTCTGATGCTGGGCTATCTGTGGCGCAAACATCCCAAGCTCGATCATCAGTTGAAGCAGGCATTGGAGGGAACCGACGACTAAGCAGTCGTTGGCTTCCAATCCACCTGAGCGCCCGCGGTCGAGTCTTCACCGCGGGCGTTCCATTTGAAGAACACCACCGTCATGATGATTATGAAGATGAGCCCACCAGGGATCCACATGATGAGCGCGCCAAGCAACTGATCCTCGAGCGGAGAAAGCGGCAGCACCCGTGGAGCAGCGCTGTACGCCGGATAGAGCACGTGGTCGGCCATGGCGATGTAGATGGCGACGATCGACATCGGGATGCTCATCAAAAAGCTGTAGAGCATCTGGCCTGGATAAGCGAGCCGCGGAAACTCCGGAAGCTGACTAAGGAGCGGCCACCACATCAGCACCGCGGCAGCCATGAACATCAGATGCTCGAGGATGTGAAGACTGTGGTGAGCCATCGCCGCATTGTAAAATGCGGGCAGATGCCACACCGCAATGACAAGATTGAAAGTGACGAACGCTATCGGCGCGCGGGTAAAAAAACGCGCGACGGGCGCGATTCGGCGCCGCGATAAAACGGGCCTCAGCATCCAGCCTGGAGTTCCAGCTAGAAGGAGCGGCGGCACCGCCAGCGTGAGCAGCAGGTGCTGCACCATGTGCGCACTGAACAAGTAATCATCGCTCAGGTCGTGGATAGGTCCATTGAGCGAGGCGAACACTAGCAGCAGGCCCGAGAAGAAAAAGCTTCGCTGGGCGGCGCTCGGTTCGCGCTGCAACACTCTAGAAGCCCAGAAGTAAAGCGCGCCGAGGGCTAAGATCCCAATGGCGGTACTCGGGTGGACCGACCATCGCCACCAGGTGAGATTGGCAATGGGATGCAGCAGCGCCAGGCACAACATGCTACATGATCTTGATGTAGATGTGTCCGAAGAGGAACATCAGCGCGAGCAGCGTCAGCGCCGCGATGAGGAGCGGCCCGGTGAAGAGCACCCTGAATAGCTTGTGGTCGTACTTCAGATGCATGTAAAACATCACCACGATCGCGAACTTGAGTCCTGACAGCGACAGCAGCGTTGGCACAAACGCGCGTGATGCGACGAACGATGGGACATAATATCCCCACACCTCTCCGACAGTGATGATCGTCAGGATCGTCGCGACTTTCCAGTAAGTGGACCAGGTGGGATGGGCGTGCTCTATTCCCGTACCCTCCGGGGCGTGCGCAAGGGCCTCGGCGGAATCGGGAAGATTTGTCGTGCTGGCGTGAGTATCCATCGTTCCGCCGTTACTTGATGAGGTAGACGAGAGTAAAGATCGCGATCCACACCACGTCGACGAAGTGCCAGTAGAGAGCAGAGATATCGACGAGCAGTGAATCACGCGAGCCCAGTCCGCGCCTGTAATCGATCGCCAGCAGCGTGACGAGCCAGAGCACACCCGCTGTCACGTGAGCGCCGTGAAAACCAGTGAGCGTAAAGAACGAAGAACCGAAGAGATTTCTTCTGATCGTCAGGCCTTCGTGAACGAACGAAGTGAACTCAAAAGCCTGAAATCCCAGGAAAGTCGTGCCGGCTAGCGCCGTCATGAAGAGCCACAATTTGGAATTGCCGAGTATTCGCTCACCGCGAGTGTGCTTGGGCTGCTCTTTGTTCTGCACTGCCGCCAGAGCCAGCACCATGAACAACGACGACATCAGCAGCACGAACGTCGATGCCGAAGTAACTGGAATGTTGAGGATCGGCTTGAGAACCTGGCCGGTGCTGGGATCCGTCCATGTCTCATGCGGGAACGGGCCGATCACGCTCCGACCCTTGTAGATCAGATAGGTCGATATCAACGAGACGAAGAGCATGCACTCGGAGCCGATGAAGGCCCAGATTGCGACCTTGCGGCTGTCGAGACCGAGCGTCGTATAGTGGTGCGGAGCCGGTGCGTGTGCTGCAGGCAGATGCGTTGCGCGCGCGGTCATTGTCTAGGCGTGCTCCGGCTCGAGCGGGCTCAGCAGCCAGCTGTAAAGAGAAAGAATCAATATCCCTGCGCCGACACCGATGAGTAGCCGCGTTGAAATGAGCCCGCAAAACATTACCAGCAGGCCGAGAGCAACGAGCAGCGGCTTGATGGTGCTGTAGGGCAGCGCTATTCCGAGCTCCTGAGGTGTCTTGCCCACCTGCGAATTGATGCGCGCGCTCTCAAGGTCCACTTCCTTCCCTTCCCAAAGCGGATATCTGCTTGTGACAGTCGGGACTTTCGCGAAGTTGTATTCGGGGGGCGGGCTCGGGATCGTCCACTCCAGGGTGCCAGCACCCCACGGATTGGCTCCCGCGATCTCACCGCGCTTGCGGCTGACGAAAAAGTTGTAAATGAAGATCAGCATCGCGATCGGGAAAATCATCGCGCCGATGGTGGACATCGCGTTATAGAGATCCCAACCCTGTCCGGCATCGTAAGTGTAAATCCGGCGCGGCATGCCGAGCATTCCCGCGAAGTGCATCGGGAAGAAGGTGAGGTTCATGGCTATGAACGTGAGCCAGAAGTGAATCTTTCCCAGCCTCTCATCCATCATGCGGCCCATGATCTTCGGGAAGTAGTGATAGATGCCGGCGAAGATTCCCATGATCGAGCCACCGAACAGCACGTAGTGGAAATGTGCGACGATGAAATACGTATCCGTCTGCTGCAAGTCCGCCGGTGGAGAGGAGTGCATAATGCCGGAGATTCCGCCTATGGTGAACAGCGCCACTAGCGAAATACCAAATAACATCGCTGTGGTATACCGGATGGCTCCCTGCGCCATCGTCGCGATCCAGTTGAAGATCTTCACTCCGGTTGGAATCGCGATGAGCATCGTCGCCAGGCCGAAGAACGTATCGGCGATCGGTCCCATTCCCACCGCGAACATGTGGTGCGCCCACACGCCGAAGCCGAGGACAGCGATCAGGATCCCGGAGTACACCATCACCGGATATCCGAACAGCGGCTTCTTCGAGTGGGTCGGCAGCACCTCGGAGACGAGCCCGAATGCCGGCAGAACGAGGATGTAGACCTCCGGGTGCCCGAAGATCCAAAACAGATGCTGCCAGAGCAGTGGGTCGGCACCGGCGCTTACAGTGTTGTAGAAGTTTGTGCCGAAAAAGCGGTCGAACAGCAGGAAAACGAGCGCGATGGTGATCACTGGAAAGGCGAGCACGATTAGCACCTGGACGATGAACGCCATCCACGTGAACATCGGCATGCGCATGAGCGTCATGCCGGGCGCCCGCAGGTTGATGATCGTCGTCAGGAAGTTGAACGCCGTAGCGAGCGAGGAGATGCCGAGGATTTGCAGGCCGATCACCCAGAAATCGATGTTGATTCCGGGTGAGTACGGTCTGGTCGTGAGAGGCGCATACCCGAACCAGCCACCGTTCGGCGCGACCGCGAAGAAAATTGGCAGAGTGATGAACAGTCCGCCGAACAGATAGACCCAGTAGCTGAATGCATTGAGTCGGGGGAATGCGACGTCGCGCGCGCCGATCTGCAGCGGAATGAGAAAGTTGAAGAATGCTGACGAGAGCGGCATGATCGCGAGGAAGATCATGGTCGTCCCGTGCATCGTGAATAGCTGGTTGTAGAACTCGGCGGAGACGAGATGCTGGTTGGGCGCCCCGAGCTGCGCCCGGATGATCACCGCTTCGAGACCCCCGAACATGAAGAAGCCGAGCGCGGTATAGAGGTAGAGGATCCCGATGCGCTTGTGATCTACGGTCGCGAGCCAGCTATATAGCCCCGTGTGCTCACCTGGATATTCGGCGCCGTACGCGGGTGCTGAGACTGCAGTGGTTGCCAAGTCTGTCTCCGATTACTTCAGTGCGGTTAAGTAGGCGACGATGTCGGCGATCTGCTGATCGGTGAGTCCGCCGTTCGCCGAACTGACTTTCGCTTTGAGCACAGGATCGTATTCGTCCATTCCGAGCGTTGGCATGAGGATGTCGGGCTTCATTTTTCGCGCATTCTTGATCCAGAGAGCAAGATACGCAGCGGTGTTGGGATATTTGCCGGCTGCAATGGTGCTCCGGGATCCGATGTGTGTAAGATTTGGTCCCAACACACCCATGGCCGCTGGATTTCCGGCGATGGAATGACATCCGACACAGGCCGCTCCGGAAAAAACCTGCTTACCGCGCGCAGCGTTGCCAGTGAGTCCTGCCGTGAAGTTGAGATCGGACGGCGGCGGCGCATGCGGAATCGCGTAGTCAGGAATTTTCTCGCGAGGAAAGATGTAGCCGGGAGGCAGCGCGCCAGATATGGATGCGACGCTCGGAGGCGGCGGGACCGGCAGCGTACGCGTGCCCGGAGTAGCCTCAGGATTCCGCGGGCGCGGAACTGCTGGCTGTGTGCCGCCGACAATTTCAGTGCCAGAACTTCGCTGCGCGATTTTTGGCGCGGCAGCCTGCGCCGCCTGCGTTGGCGCATTCTGACCAGCGGGTGTCGTCATGCCGGGCGCTTCGAGCGGCGGTGGAATCGGACCAGTTGTCGGAGCCACCGGACCAACGGCTCCAAATCGCGCTGACATCTTCTGCCCCGCGATCCACGAATCGAACTGTTGCTGGGTAACGGTGAAAACCCTGAAGCGCATGTTAGCGTGAGACGATCCACAGTACTCGACACAGAAACCGTTCCACACGCTACTGGCAGTCGACGTGTCGGGCGTATACCAGAGATAATTGGTGCGATTCGTTACCACGTCTCGCTTGCCACCAAGCTGCGGCGTCCAGAAAGAGTGAATCACGTCGGCAGATCGCAATCTGAAATTCACCGTGCGTCCGACCGGAATGTAAATCTCGTTCGCGGTCGTCACGCCGTACTCGGGATACCGGAATTCCCACCACCACTGGTGTCCCGTCACGTCGATGTTGAGCGAGCCAGGCGCGGCTTGCGCTTGCGTGATAAAAATCGTTTTCACGGTCGGGACTGCGATAAAAACCAGGATCACGGCGGGAATGAGCGTCCACGTTATCTCGAGCTTCGTACTGCCGTGAGTCTGTGGCGGCGCGCCCTGATTCTCTCTGTGGCGATATCGGAAGACTATGTAGATGAGAGCGCCTTCGACGAGAATGAAGACGATCGTGCCGAGCAGCAGCAGACGATCCCAGAGGAAATCGATCTCGCGTCCCAGATCCGAATGCGGGACGAGCGTGGTGTTGGGATGTGCTTCGTTGCAGGAGATGGCCGCGACGGCGAGTGCGGCGACCAATGTGTAAGATGTAAGCCGCCGTAGGAGCGGGCGGTCAGAACCTTTCATGCGCAGGAAATCCTGTTCTCGTCGTGTTTGGAGGTCAAAGCACGTAGAAGGTAACCTTCACTCGTCGATTGGGGGAGTCGTTCTCGGCGCCGTCATCGCCTCCGGATTGAGCAAGCGGTCGAGCTGATCGCGCGTCATCAGCCCCCGCTCGCAAACGAGATCGTAAACATCACGTCCGCTCTCGAGCGCTTCCTTCGCGATCTCGGTCGTCGCTTCGTACCCGAGCACTGGCACGAGAGCAGTGATCACGCCCACAGACTGCTCGACGAAATGTTGCATCCGCTCGCGATTGGCGGTGATTCCTTCGATGCAACGGTCCTGAAGAACCTTGCAGGCGCGGGCGAGGTAAGTCATTCCGCTGAGTAGTCTGAACGCGATAATCGGCTCGAACACGTTGAGCTGAAGCTGTCCCGCTTCCGCCGCCATCGTCACAGTGACATCGCCGCCGATGATGTCGAAGCAAACCTGATTCACCATCTCCGGAATCACCGGGTTGACTTTGCCCGGCATGATCGACGAGCCCGGCTGCATCGGCGGAAGATTGATTTCCCCGAGTCCGGCGCGCGGACCGGAGCTTAGCAGCCGCAGGTCGTTGCAGATCTTGGAGAGCTTCACCGCGCATCGCTTGAGCACTCCGGAGAGCTGAACGAACGCGCCCGTATCCGCGGTGGCTTCGACCAGGTCCGGCGCCGTAATCAGCGGCAGCCCGGTGATGTGCTCGAGATGTCTGCGCACGCTCTCCGCGTATCCAGGCGGCGCGTTGATGCCGGTGCCGATCGCCGTCGCGCCCATGTTGATCTCACGAATGAGCGCCTGTGCCTCGCCGAGCCGGTCCACGTCCTCGAGCATTGTGTGCGCGAAGGCATTGAATTCCTGGCCGAGCGTCATCGGAACGGCATCCTGGAGCTGAGTGCGTCCCATCTTGATGAAGGAGCTGAACTCCTCACCCTTGTGCAGAAACGCGGCGGCGAGGGCAATCATCGCCAATTGTAAATCGGAGATGCTGGTGTGAAGCGCGAGCTTCACCGCCGTAGGATACACATCGTTCGTCGACTGGCTGAGATTGAGATGATTGTTCGGGTGAACGATCTCGTACTCCCCGCGTTTCTTGCCGAGGATCTCGAGCGCCCGATTCGCCATCACCTCGTTGGCGTTCATGTTGGTCGAAGTTCCAGCGCCGCCCTGGATCATGTCGACACGGAAGTGTTCGTGGTGCCGACCTTCTCTGATCTCGCCGGCGGCCTGCGAAATCGCATCGACCATTTCGCGGTCGAGGAGCTTCATCTCGAGATTGGCGAGCGCCGCCGCTTCTTTCACGCTGGCGAGCGCGGCGACGAACGTCGGAAACTCACGAAGCTCGATTCCACTGATCGCGAAATTCTCGATCGCCCGCAGTGTCTGGATTCCATACAACGCCGATGCCGGCACATCGCGCTCGCCAAGCATGTCACGCTCTCGACGAGTTGGTCCGGCGAGATCGACTCGTGGGGCGTCGGCTGCCTCGAGACGGAGCTTCCCCCGTCTGGATGGGTGCGAGGACTTCATGTGTAGCGGGAAGCTATAAAGACCACATACCTTATTGAAGTCACGCGCCTGCCTGTGGATGCGGGCGTCACCTCGTCCCCCACCCGCACCGAATATGCTCCGCTCGCTTTTGCGACTGGCCTCATGTGCCGGCCCTCTCCTGCTGTCGCTCGGTCTTCCTGCTTCCGTTCAATCACAAGCAGCATCCGCACCTACTTACGTAATGGTGATCCACGGCGGCGCGGGAACGATCCTCCGTTCCCGCATGACGCCGGTGATGGAAAAGGCGTACATCGACACTTTGACGATTGCGTTGCGTACCGGATACCAGATACTGCAGCGCGGTGGCAGCAGTCTCGATGCAGTGGAAGCGGCGATCAGGATCATGGAGGATTGTCCGCTGTTCAACGCGGGGAAGGGGGCCGTCTTCACCGCCAACGGGGTCAATGAGCTCGACGCGTCGATCATGGATGGAAAGACGTTGGGCGCGGGTGCGGTAGCGGCGGTGGAGCACGTCAAGAATCCGATCTCGCTTGCCCGGATGGTGATGGAGAAATCACCGCACGTAATGATGGTTGGATCGGGCGCCGAGGAATTCGCGAAGGCGCAGGGGGTGAAGCTGGTTCCTCCGTACTATTTCTGGACGGAGCGGCGCTGGCGAGGGTTCGAGGCAGCGAAGGCGAGGGCAGACAGTGGGAAGACAACTGCGCTTCCCGGTGAGGGAAACCATTTCGGAACGGTTGGCGCCGTCGCCCTGGACAAGGCTGGGAATCTCGCTGCGGGCACATCCACCGGAGGGACGGAAATGAAGCGGTATGGCCGGGTTGGCGACTCCCCAATCATTGGCGCGGGGACTTACGCCAACAATCTGAGCTGCGCGGTGTCGGGTACGGGCGATGGTGAGTTTTTCATTCGCAATAACGTCGCTGCCGACATCTGCGCGCGGGTTCGCTACTCGGGAGTGTCCTTACAGCAAGCGGCTGACGACGTCGTGATGAAGGAGCTCGTCGCCCAGCACGGTGGAGGTGGAGTGATCGCGATGGATCGCAAGGGAAACATTGCGACGCCATTCAATACCGAGGGGATGTACCGCGCTTGGGTCACCAGCGATGGCAAGATCACGGTGAGGATATACAAGGATTGATGCTCTCGGCGTACGGATTCGCGCGCCACGACTGGCATCCACAAAACGGAAGCGGGGAGCGCTAAGCTTTGCAGCTAGGAGCTATTCAGCTTTTCCGGAGGAATTACAGTGGCGATTTCTAGGCGGAAGTTCGTTCGCGTTGGTGTTGCTGCGGCAGCAGGAGTTACACTCAATCGGAAGGGTCGCGCCGATGTTTTAGAGGCGTCCTCGTACGGCTCGAGCTCCTCGGAATTCGCCGGGCCGCCCGTAGTGGTTGCATCAGCTAACGGGATCCGCGGCGTTGCGCGCGCCTACGATATGATCGTCCGACAAAATGCCGACACGCTCGACGCCATCATCGCTGGGGTCAACATCCAGGAGCTCGATCCGGAAGATCAGTCGGTAGGACTGGGCGGTTTGCCGAATGAAGAAGGGGTAGTGCAGCTGGATGCTTCGTGCATGCACGGACCAACCAAGCGAGCCGGAGCTGTTGGTGCGCTCGAGGATATCGCTACACCATCTCTCGTCGCGAAGGCAGTAATGGACTATACAGATCACATCATGCTGGTCGGCGCTGGAGCGAAGAAGTTTGCACTTGAGATGGGATTTAAGGAGCAGAATCTTCTCACCGAGAAGAGCCGGCGCGACTGGCTGCGCTGGAAGGCGTGCTTGAATCCCTCAGATAACTGGCTCGACGCACGAAGCGACAGCGTGCCACCTCCATCGGTACCTCCAACAGCGGAACTGTCTTTCGACGATCCGATCCACGTGAAGTTCACGACGGGGACGATCAATATGAACGCGGTAAATGCTCGCGGAGACATATCCTCCGTTACCACTACCAGCGGACTCTCCTGGAAGCTTCCAGGAAGAGTTGGTGATTCACCAATCGTCGGAGCCGGTCAGTATTGCGACAACACCGTTGGCGCCGCTGGATCGACCGGGCGGGGCGAGGCAAACATCAAAGTCTGCGGAGCGTTTCTGATTGTCGAATTCATGCGGCAGGGCATGTCGCCCGATCAGGCCTGCATGAAGACGATCGAGAGAGTGATCGCTATGACGGAGCGACGCCTGCTCGATCCGAAAGGCCGACCGCTATTCGACTTGCAGTTTTATGCGCTGTCCAAGGATGGGCGTTTCGGGTCGGCTAGCGCTTACGAGGGCTATCGCTACGCCGTTGCTGATTCAAGCGGAGCTCGGCTCGTTCCGATGCCGTTCAAGTTCGCGCGTTCGGAAAGGCCCGAGATGCCAGCGGTCAGGTGCCGCCGAGCTTAAAGGTGCCGACCAGTTCCGAGATTTGTGCCGCTGCTTCAGTTAGCGCGCTCGCTGATGCTGCGATGTCATTGATGCTCTTGCTATGCTCCTCGTCGGAGACAGCAACCTGATGCATCGCGCGCGAGAACGCGGTCGTTCCGTAGGACAGATCGGCCAGACGCTGCGTCATCAGTGAGATGAGATCGTTCGCTTCGCGAACAGCCTTCTCGATTCTGCCGCTCAAGTCCTCGCCTTCGACGGTACCCTCTTCGACCCTGGCCAATGCCTGCCGGCCAGCGCGAGTTGCTTCGAGTACCTGCTCGACGGTAGACAAATTGCGAGTAGTGGACTCGCGCGAGTGATTGACGCTGTCGAGCATCTCTTGTACAAGCGACGTAGTTCGCTGCGCGGCTTCGGCGGAGCTGCTCGCGAGCCGTCGCACTTCGCTTGCTACGACCGCGAAACCATGACCGTGCTCTCCGGCGCGCGCCGCCTCCATCGCGGCGTTGAGAGCGAGAAGCTTCGACTGCCGCGCTATCTTCTGCACCAGCACAAGGAAGGCGCCGATCTCGTCCACTGCCGCCGAAATTGCGTCGATTCCTTCAGCGCTCTCGAGCGCGTCGGAAGCGAGGGATTGGAGTGATGATGCCGTTCGCTCGAGACGCACCCGGTTCTCCCGCGCCAACTGTCGCAGCGCTTTGTCGCGCCGCAGGCCCTCCTGTGAGGCTTCGCGCAGGTTCCCGGATATTTCCATGAGCTTCGTGGCTTCCGAGGTCAGTTCCTTGATCGCGCGCTCGCGTGCGACTGCTTCCTGACTGAGTGCGTTCGTCGTCGCCGCGCCCTCCCGTGCGGCCGCAGCGGCTGAGACCGAAGCTGCTGAAATCCGCGACGCCAGCTGGCTGTTGCCCTTCGCGGAGCTCCGCATCTTGCTCGCGACGCCTCGCAGCTCGGTAAGCATCGATATCGTCGAGCGAGTGAGGCGATCGACCGCTTTGTTGGAGGCAGCCGGATTGTAACTGCTGGAGAGATCTCCCCTGGCGATCGCTTCGTGCGTGCGAGCCAGCTCCGCTGCCGGACCACTCACGTGCTGCCGAACGAAGATCAATGCAGCCGCGACAGTAGTGGCGAGGGCGACCGCGATCCAAAGGAAGGCAATAACCAGGGCGATCAGCACGCCGTCGACTGACAGTATTTCCTGACGCGTTCCCGGGGGAATCAGGCGATACAGCTGCCAGCAAATGGCGCCGAGCCCGATGAGAAATACAGATCCAAAAACGATGCTCGCCTTCAGCGCGCGCCGCTGCAACGCACTGAACACCGGCTTGAGGAAGCCGGAGGCAGAGCGCGGAGCGACGGGTAGCGGCGTTGCTGTCATCTTTGAGAGCGATTGTGGAACGACTTTGTCAGCCGCGGCGGCAGATGAATCTCCGTCGCTGAGCCGCTAGTTTGTACAAATGGACAACTCGGCAACACGCAACGACCCGCTGCCTTCATCTGCCCCACCACTCGCCTACGACCCCGAGGTGATCGAGCGGAAATGGCAGCGCATCTGGCAGGAGCGTGGGACGAACCACACCGACCTCCAGCGCGCGCAGCGGCCGTTTTATGCACTCATGATGTTCCCCTATCCGTCCGCCGAAGGACTCCACGTCGGGAATCTTTTCGCGTTCACGGGGAACGACATTTATGGACGATTCCAGCGGCTCATGGGACACAACGTCTTCGAGCCACTTGGCTATGACGCATTCGGGATTCATTCGGAGAACTACGCGCTCAAGGTTGGGCAGCATCCGATGGATCTCATCCCGCGGAACATCGCCAACTTCCAGCGCCAGCTCGAGAACGCGGGACTCATGGTCGATTGGCGTTACCGCCTCGCGACCACGGATCCCAGTTACTACAAGTGGACGCAGTGGCTCTTTCTGCAGCTGTTCAAGCAGGGTCTCGCCTACAAAAAACAGGCAGCAGTCAACTGGTGTCCCGACTGCAAGACAGTGCTCGCCAACGAGCAGGTAATCGGTGGACTGTGCGAGCGGAGCCAGACACCCGTTGAGCAGCGTCTGCTCGAGCAGTGGTTCTTCCGCATCAGCGACTACGCTCCAAGACTGCTGGAGAATCTCGAGCACATCGATTGGTCGGAGTCGACGAAGACGGCGCAGCACAATTGGATCGGCAAGTCGGAAGGAGCAGACCTGGCGTTCGAGACGCGCGATACGGATGGCAGGGAGTGCGGGATTCGCGTCTTCACCACTCGTCCGGACACGATCTACGGCGCGACATACATGGTTCTCGCCCCGGAGCATCCGCTCGTCGAGCGACTCACGAAGTCCGGGGAGCTGCGCGACGTGAGCGCGTACCGAGAGAAAACGAAGAAGCGGGACATCATTACGCGGAAAACGAGCACCGAGAAGACAGGGGTCTTCACCGGATCGTACGCCATAAATCCGGCGACGCAAAAGGAAATTCCGATCTGGATCTCAGATTACGTGCTGATGGAGTATGGCACCGGCGCCATCATGGGTGTGCCGGGACACGATCAGCGCGATTTCGAGTTCGCGAAGAAGTTCGACCTACCGATAATTCGCGTCGTTTGCGGAGAGCGCGAGGACGTAAATACACCGCTCCACGAAGCGTTCACGCAGTGCGAATCCGGCACGCTCGTCAATTCAGGCGTGTTCGATGGATTCCGCGTCGAGAACGCGAAGAAGGCAATCGTGGAATTCCTGGCGAAGGCTGGGTCTGCCAAGCCCGTCGTTCATTATCGTCTCCACGACTGGTGCATCTCGCGTCAGAGGTACTGGGGTCCGCCGATTCCCATCATCTACTGTGAGTCGTGTGGGACCGTGCCGGTGCCGGAAAAAGACCTGCCGGTCGTGCTCCCATTCATCGAGGACTTCAAGCCCGACGATTCCGGTGTCTCGCCGCTGGCGCGGCATAAAGAGTGGTACCTCGTCGAGTGCCCGAAATGCGGCAAGACAGGACGGCGCGAGACAGACGTGTCGGACACTTTCCTGGACAGCGCCTGGTATTTCCTCCGCTATCCGAGCGTCGGGCGCGACGACGTGCCATTCGAGAAGAATGTCACCAGGAAGTGGCTGCCCGTTACGTCGTACATAGGAGGTAACGAGCACGCTGTGCTGCATCTCTTGTATTCGCGATTCATTACCATGGCTCTGCACGACGCGGGGCAGCTCGATTTCGAGGAGCCCTTCACGCGCTTTCGCGCGCACGGTCACATCATCCGCGAAGGCGCGAAGATGTCGAAGACTCAGGGCAACATCGTGAACCCCGACGAGTACCTCGAGCACTGGGGTGCCGATGCATTCCGCATGTACCTCATGTTCCTCGGGCCGTACGACCAGGGCGGAGATTTTCGCGATCAGAGCATCTCAGGGACGCGGCGCTTTCTCGACAGACTGTTCGCGTCGGTTCAGAGCATGTCCAGCGATGGGGAGCCGGATCACTCAGTGATGCGCAAGCTGCATCAGACTATTCGGAAAGTCAGCGAAGACATTCCGCGACTGAGCTACAACACCGCGATCGCCGCGATGATGGAGTACATGAACGTTCTTCGTAAGGGAGAACGAACGCCCCATCGCGACGAGGTGTTTCCGCTCATCGCGCTGGTGTCACCATTTGCGCCGCACATCGCCGAAGAGCTATGGGAGCAAACCGGCGGAACGGCGAGCGTGTTCGACTCGGCGTGGCCAACCTTCGATGCGGCGCTCGCGGCGGAGGATTTGATCGAGCTCGTCGTTCAGGTGAACGGCAAGGTTCGCGGCAGGGTGATGGTCGCCCCTGACATTATCGAGAAGGCCGCGCTCGTCGCTGCTCTCGCCGACCCGGCTGTGTCGAAGTTCGTTGTCGGTGCGCCGAGGAAGGTCGTGTTCGTTCCGGGGCGGTTGCTGAACATCGTGGCCTGAGCTCCGTTCGACGTCGGACGCCATCAATCGCTGTGGCAGACGCACCACACTTCGTACGCTAACGGGGGCGAATGGCGACGTAATTGGTCTGCGTATGTCGTTGTTGTTGCAGATCTTAGCTAAAACTTGCCAGACGGGAGTAACTGATGAGCTGGCGGTGCCAAGCTTGCACCCTGCGCCTTCCTCTTCGTCCAGGCATCCTCCGCGAGCCGACCATGTTGACACACGAAACTGAATTCACACCAGGCGTCTCAGAATCCGTCATCCTGTCCCGAGTTCGGGCCTTCGTGCGGGACAATTCATTGTACCAGCAACAAGGTTTTGTGCCGGCCGAGGACGACAGGTTGTTCGATAGAGCCGCCGTCGATTCGAAGAAGTTGGCGGCGATGATCACCTTCGTTGAGGAAGAGTTCGGTGTTCATGTCTCGAACTGTGAGATCAGCGAGGAAAACCTCGGTTCTCTCCGGGCGGTTGCGCACTTTGTCGCCAGCAAGCAGCCTTTCGCCGTGGGCTGATAGAATCTGACAGCGAAGGCTACTCGTACATGTTGCGCAGGTCTGCTGTGGCGAGGTCGACCAGAAACCCGCTGATTCGTTCCGTCACCGCTTGAAGAAACTTTTCGCCCTTTTGTGCGGTGGATGCGGCGGGATCTCCGGTTCCAGTATCGTCGGTGACTTTATTCCACTGACGTGGCGCCCACGCCCATCCGTCGCGAAGACCCGCGATGCGAAACTTTCTTGCTTTGCCGGCGCCCGCCTCGGACAGCGGCCGAAGCAGATCCGGCTCCAGCGACATCATGAGGCTCGTCTCCATCTCACCGGCGTGGTCGCCCGGCTCGTCGAAGTACTCGGCGCTCTTGACGCACGTCCACCAGTTGATCGTGCAGATGAAGAGATCCAGACGGGGCTGAAGCTCACGAATCATCTGCTTGAAATCATTGCCGCCGTGCCCATTCAGGATCAGCAACTTCCTGATGCCCTGACCAGCGATCGCCGACGCAATGTCAGTCAGCAGCGCGAGCTGCGTGCTCGGATTCATGTTGATGGCGAGCTTGAGGTCGATCTGTCCGGTGTTGACGCCGAACGGAACGGTCGGCAGCACGATTACTTTCGCGCCCTTGGTCCACGCGATCTCCGCCGCGCGCTCGGCCAGCGCGCCCGTCTCGTAATTGTCGGTGGCGTAAGGCAGATGGTAGTTGTGCGGCTCGGTCGCGCCCCACGGGAGAATGGCGACTTCGAACTGTGTGTCCTTTACCGCTTTCCAGTTGGATTCGGCCAGAACGTAAGGGCGAGATGGCATTAGTGATGGTGGCAAAATGGAAGGGGGACAGCAAATTCTAAGTCCGACTCAGTTCCACGAATAGTCGCGTCCCCGTCGTGCCTCCCGCTCGGAGGGATCCAATGGTGTTCCAGACTAGCTCTCATTTCCGGTTGGTGTTGTTGGGACCTGTGTTAATGGCGGCAACTTTCGCGTGCAATCGCACGCGGCCTGAAAACGAGACAAAGCGAAACGGCGAAGATGTGCTGGCGCGCGGGTCGGCCCCGAACGTCACTGACAGCGTTCCTGGCGATGCAATTCTCGCCGGTGGCGATGTGAACTTCTCGGGATCGGCTGGCGGTGATTATCTCGGCGTGGGTGGTAAGCAAACAATCGGTGGACGAATTCATGGCTCAGTCCGCGCCGCCGGGGGCCGGATTTTTCTAAAAGGAGCGGTCGAACGGAATGCGACTATTGCCGGCGGAGACATCGACTTGGATTCAGCAGCGGCAGTTGCGGGAAACGTCTACCTCGTAGGCGGCACGATTTGGGTCAAGGGCGCATTGCAGGGAGGCCTGCTGGCAGCGGGTGGAAACGTCACGCTGAACGGACCTGTCGGTCGCGATGTCGAGATCTCGGCCGGGAGTCTTCGTCTCGGACCGCGAGCTCAAATCGCGGGGAGCCTGCGTTATCGCGTTCCCCGAGACAAGGTCCAAATCGACCCGGCTGCGCGTGTGTCCGGCACGATTACCGCACTGCCCGTGAGACGGGGTCCCAGCGGGTTCCGTGTGCTCCTGACGCTCGGCTTCCTCGTGGCAGGAGCTGTCGCAGTCGCTCTTCTGCCGCGGTTTGCAGCTGAGGCATCGGACATACTAGGGTTGAGTCCGGGCCGCTCGGCGCTATTTGGCGTCGGTTGGCTGATCCTCGTGCCGATTGCTGCCTGCATCGCATTGATCACGATTATTGGAATGCCACTGGCGCTGCTCACCGTGGCCATTTATGTCGCACTGCTCTACCTTGGTCGCCTCGCGGTCGCCATTTGGCTCGGCCGCCTTATTCTTGGCGCTCGCGCGCGCACTGGGCGTCAGGGGGTGCTCGTCAACTTTCTCGTTGGCGGTCTGCTCCTGATCTTGATCGGGATCGTGCCATTCGTCGGCGGTTTCATCACGCTGATCGCCACAGTGCTTGGACTCGGCGCGCTGCTGCTGCGCGCGCAGGTGTGGCGGGAGCAGACGCGACACGCCGCCTAGAGCGACCAAAAACAAGCGCCCGGCACAAGAAGATGCGCCGGGCGCTTCACATTTTCCCGAACAACTGCGACGCGAAAATCTTCAGATCGTTCGCGCTACATCCGCCGTCAGTTGCACTTCCACCAGTTGCAGATCACCGTCTTCGTGGCCGTCGAAGGGCCCGGTTGCGTCGTGAGACTTACCGTGTAGCTATGGCGCCCCACAAAGGTGTGTGACGCTGTGACCCCGGAGGCGGTGGCGCCATCACCGAAAATCCAGTCGTACGATGTCGCGCCGCTCGAGCCGCTCGCGTCGAAGCTGCACGTAAGCCCGGAACAACTCTTGGTGAAGCTGGCCGTCGATGTTGGCGGCGGCGGTGGCGGTGGCGGCGGCGGTGGCGGCGGTGGGGCACCACCTCCAATGAACGCGGTGTAGAGCAGCAGATTCACCGTGCCGGCAGGAACCGAGCTGATCGCGCCTGACGTCGCATTCGTGGTGAGCGCCGAGACGACGTCCGCGGGAGTGGCAGAGGGATTCGCCGACAGGTATAGCGCCGCTGCGCCAGTCACGTGCGGTGTTGCCATCGACGTGCCGCTGATGGTGTTCGTCGCGGTGTTCGAGCTGTACCAGTCGGACGTGATGTTGACGCCTGGCGCATTGATGTCCACGCAGCTTCCGAAATTCGAGAAGTACGCAAAGCCGTCGTTGATATCGGTCGCGCCAACAGTGATCGCCGACGGCTCACTGGACGGCGAGCTGTTGCAGGCATTGGCGGTGCTGTTTCCAGCGGCGACAGCGAAGGTGACGCCCGAAGCGACAGCGCTCGCGACTGCCTGGTTGAGAGTGGTGGAAAATCCTCCGCCCAGGCTCATGTTTGCCGCTGCCGGAAGAACTCGGTTGGCGGTCACCCAATCGATTCCCGCGACCACGCCGGAAGTCGTGCCCGACCCCTGACAGTTCAATACGCGCACGGCGACGAGGTTTACGTTCTTCGCCACACCGTAGGTTGCGCCTCCGACGGTGCCCGAGACATGGGTGCCGTGACCGTTGCAATCGGCGGCACTTCCGCCCGAAGTGACCTCATCGATTCCTGTGCTGGCGCGGCCGCCGAAGTCGACGTGACTGAAATTGATTCCGGTGTCGATGATATAAACGGTGACGCTGCTGCCGTCGTTGTTGTAGGTGTAGCTGTTATCGAGCGGAAGAGCGTTCTGATCGATGCGATCGATTCCCCAGGTCGCAGGAGATTGAGTCGCGATGGCCGTCATGACCTGATCGGCTTCGACTCTCAGGACGCGCGGATCGTTCGCGATTGCGGCGGCCGCGGCCTCGGAAATATTCTGCACGGCGAAGCCCTTGAGGGCGGACCGATAGAGATGTTTGAGAGCGCCCTTGTGCAGCCCGGTAATCGACTGCGCTACCCCGGCGACGTCGGTGACATCATCGCGAAGAGTGACGATATAATCGCCGGGAATGGGAACGCTCCTGGCGTTCGCGACGACTGCTGGCGCGGCTGGACGCGCGCTGGCCGCGGGACCAGATGCGTCCTGGCAGGCGGTGAAGGCAAGCGCCGCCACCGCGAGTGACACCAATCTCTTCATGAACTCCCCCGAAAAACAGGAATGCCGGGATACCGGCGTAATCATCGGCTGGAGCCGATGGCGCAGCTTGAGGTGAGGCTATTTATGAAAGAACCCGCGGCAGTGGCTGCACGCGGGTGTCGTTTCGATGAAGAGACGGCGTGGAAGCGGATGCAAACATATGATGGTGCTCCCGCCCGTCAAGAATTTTTTTTCCCGCGATCCGATTTGGTGGACGAGTCAACGATCCGGCCTGCCCAGCTCCGCTGAGCTAGATCAGCCGGCCCACCCACCCTCCGACGAAATATGCGACCACCGCCACTCCGATTCCGACGACGAACATGTCGAATCCAGAGCGGAAAACTCCACGGCCGGTGAAGACAGATCTCGCCGCACCGACCACGAAGTGCGACAGCATCGCGATCGCGAACGAGATCACGATTGCGGTCGTTCCATGCCAGATGAGGAAGGGAAATACGGGAATTGCCGCACCGAACGCAGTGGCCAGGCCAGTGAGCCATCCCTCTTTGAGCGGTGACATGCTGAACTCGCCGATCTTGAGCTCCTCCTGCACCTGCTCTCTGAGCATCCGCTGAGGATCCGCCATTATCTGCGTTGCGAGCGAGTGGGCAGAATCGCGATCCATCCCTTTTGCCTCATAGATCACTGCCAGCTCGTCTCGTTCGATCTCTGGCATGAGATCGACTTCGGTTTTCTCCATTGATATCTCGTACTCATAAACCTCTCGCTCGCTCTTGCTGGCGAGATACCCACTCGAGCCCATCGAGAGGGCGTCGGCGATGAGACCGGCCAGACCCGCGACGACTACCGCCTGATGCTGGTTTACCGTCGACGCGCCAATTACTCCGGCCACCAGGCCGAAGTTGGCAGTAAGTCCGTCATTGAATCCGTACACGACGTTGCGGAGAAATCCGCCCGACGCCGTTTTGTGCCAGGGCTCGGCTCCCTTGCCGGAGATCTCGCCCAACGTCGTAGCGTGATCGGCAGATTCGCGGGCAAGAATCAGTGCTTCCGCGCCGCCTGGTGATCCGCGCGGCGTCTCCCGGTGCATATCGAGATACGCCTTGACCTCACGGCCCTCTTCCTCGAGCAACATCGGCAGCAAAAAGTCGGGGCCGAACCAGCGCCCAAATGTTGCGAGCAAGCGCGCGCGCCCGCTGGGACGGAATTTCCCCGGCTGGTGACCATGTTTGGCGAGAAGATCAGACCAGACTACGACATGGCGATCTTCAACATCCGCCAATCGCGAGTAGATGTCTTTTTTCTTCGGGTCCGGCTCTGCGGCGGCGAGAATTCGATATAGATAGGCCGCATCTGCTTCGTCCTGCCAATGGTGCTCGAACGAGTGAACGTCGATCTCGGGACGTTCGGGGGGCGGCGATGCAGCAGGCGGCTCCAACATCGTTGTCATGCTTCAATATCACTCCGATAGCTCGCTTTTGCATGGAGCTGTGCCCGGTCCACCAGTCCAGGTTCCAGAGCTGCACGTGGGCAACCCTTGAATGCAGCTCGATGTCCTATCTCAGAGAAACATCGAGGGAGATAAAATGAAGTCGCTAATGCTGCTTTCCGCGGTCGCTGCATCGGTTGCGGCAACGCTGAACGCGCAGGTCACAGCTCCGAAACCCGACTCGGCCTGCACCAATTTCCCGGATGGGCGGGTGGAATGCCGAGTCTTTCGTCGTGGCGTGCCGGGTGATTCCGGTCTGCGCAACCGAATGTTCTACAGGATGGATTCGGCAATGGCCAAGCGTGCCGCGCTCGGGCTCGAGCTCCGGACAACTGGCACCAGACGCGACACACTTGGCGTTTTTGTCGAGGCGGTGACGCCAAAAGGACCAGCTGAAACAGCCGGCATCATCGAAGGTGATCGGATTGCCTCGATCAACGGAGTAGATCTGCGCACATCAGCGGCCGACACAGAGGATTCCTACACCAACGGACTGGCAGCACACCGCCTGGCGCGCGAAGTCCAGAAGCTCACTCCGGGTGCTCGAGTAACCCTGCGTGTGTATTCGGGCGGACGTTTCCGGGATGTGCAGGTGACGGCGGCGAAGGCTAGCGACGTGATGCGTCTCGGAAATCGCTTTCGCTTTGGAATGCCGGGGATGGGCGGCACGATGGAATTCGGCGGACCTGGTGCAATGATGTTGGGACCTGAGATGCCGATGATGCGCGAGCGCATGGAGCCGTTGATGAGAGACCGCATACAGCCGCTGATGCGAGAGCAACTCGAACCCCTGCTGCGTGAGCGCATGAATGATCTGCCGGACAGGATTCAGTTTCGGGCGCCTATTCGCGTCAGAACGCTCGGTCCGGCACGCGTCCGCGCTCCGCGAACTTACAGAGTCAACGGCGGTGCAGAAGGTGAGATAAGAACCGCGCGGCCGTCGACAATTCTTTCGCTCGACGGCGGAGGCGTGTTCCTCGACGCACACGATATCTCCGATTTCGACGGCCCGGCGTTTTCGGATCTTATCGACATTTCCGATTTCGACGAGCCGCTGCTTCTGGAAATGGATGACGAGCCGTTCGATTTCGAGATGGAGATAGTGCCGGTGTCGGCAGATACAATCAGGGAGATCGCGGCGACAACAATTCGGAGCGCTCAATGCGCGCTAAAGCAGCTCGCTGCGGAAGGAATTGCTTAGACAGCTCGTCGGCACGAGACTGCCAGCGCGCTTCCAGCGTACGAGTCGCAGACTGAACGCGTTGCTCAACGGCAGTAGTACGGGGCAATGCGTTCTCGGTATCCGGACACGAGAAGCGCGGTGGATGCTTCGGATCCACGGCGGCATAGCCGACGCGTGGCAGCACCTCGGCCGCGATGAGAATTAGACCGGCGAGGACGATGAACAACGATAGAGTGTGCATCTTGGGGAGCCGATAGCGCCAGGTCGTGAACGCAACCCACACGCCGCCCACCACGATGACGGTTTCGACGGCGAGATATCCGAGCAGCCCCGATCCGCACTGGTTGTCGTAGGGCCAGATCGCAAGCGCGGTATAGAGTGCGAATACGAGAACCAATCGGGCACCCGCGCCAATCATTGCCGCGCGCTGCTGCGCACGCTCCTGCGCGCGCCGCTCCTCCTCGCTCTGCATCTTCTTGAAGGCGGGCGAAGGTTCCGGCGGAAGTCCGTTGAACTCCCGCTCGATTTTTTTCAGTTGTACCGACCAGTCGTCTTGAGCCACGGACGCTCCCTGGGAGGGAAGAATCTCCCTTACCTTTCTGACTCCGAAGCCTCGTTACGGGCAACGAAAATGACTTCAGACGAGCTGGTAAGGGTGCGCCTGGACAAATGGTTGTGGGCCGCGCGCTTCTTCAAAACGCGAGCGCTCGCTGCGACGGCGATCGAAACAGGCAAAGTCGAGGTCAATGGCGAGAGGGCGAAACGCGCGAAGCTGCTTCAGGTTGGGGACTCTCTCCGAATCCGACTGGGCCCTTATTACCACATCGTAACGGTCCGGGCGGTATCGGAGCATCGCGGGCCGGCATCGATCGCCGCGAGGCTCTACGAAGAAAGTGAAGAAGGACGGAAATCGCGCGAAGCGATGCAGTTGCAGGTAAAAGCGGCGCAGGCGATGTCCGGATATGACCGAGGGCGGCCCACCAAGAAAGAGCGGCGAGACATCGAGAGACTCAAGCGCCGAGATGCGTTCTGATTGCGGACTGCGGACCAAGTGCATTGCGGACTGCGGACCAACGGCATTGCGGACTGCTGACTAATTGCGGATTGGGAGACCTACTTCGGACTGCGAAACTAACGGCTGCGAATCGCGGATTGCGGACTGTCCGCAGTCCGCAGCGCTAACTAAAACTCCATTTGCGCCCCAAGCTCGACGACTCGGTTGGGGGGAATTCCAAAAAATTCGGTGGCTGGCCGCGCATTACGCTGCATGAAAATGAAAAGCCGCTTGCGCCAGCGCGCGAGCGGCTTCGTCCCGGTTGGAATCAGATTTTCGCGGCCGAGATAGAAGGTTGTCTCGGCGGGCTTCGCGATGATTCCGCGCTCCGTCGCAAGTGAGAGAATCTCGGGCACGTTCGGGGTCTGCATGAACCCGTACTTAGCCTTGATACGCCCAAAGTTGTGCGGGAAGGTCGTCACTTCCACGCGCTCGGTGATTGGAACTTCGGGGACCTGCGCGGCGACGATCGAGAGCAGAATCACATTCTCGTGCAGCACCTTGTTGTGTTTGAGGTGATGCAGCAACACCAGTGGTGCGTCCTTCGATTCTGATGTGAGAAAAACAGCGGTGCCCGGGACACGCACCGGTTTGAAACGCCGGTCCGGATTCTCGTCGCCCAAATCCTTGAGCAGCGTGTCCAGAGGAATCGAAGCATCCACCAGCAGGCTCTTCACGATCATCCGTCCCCGCTGCCAGGTCGTCATCAGAATGAAGATGCCAAGGGCAATCGCAAGCGGTACCCAGCCGCCTTCCACGATCTTGAGCATGTTGGCGGAGAAGAAAGCCAGATCGATGATCAGAAAAAACGCGCTGAGAGCACCAGCGCGCCAAATGCTCCACTGCCAGTGCGTCCGCGCCAGGATGTAAAACAGAATCGTCGTGATTGCCATTGTGCCCGTGACAGCGATTCCGTACGCTGCTGCCAGCGCGCTCGAAGACCTGAACGCGAGGACCACCAGGATGCAGCCCAATGCGAGAGCTCGGTTCACTTCGGGAACGAAGATCTGGCCAGTCTCCTGATGGGACGTGTGGATGATCTGCACGCGTGGGCTGTAGCCGAGCTGCACGGACTGCTGGGTTAGCGAAAACGCTCCCGAGATGAGAGCCTGGGATGCGATGATCGTCGCAATGGTCGCGAGCCCTATCAGCGGATACTGCAGCGCACTAGGAGCGAGCAAATAGAACGGATTGATCGCGCTCGCAGGCTCGCGCAGGATCAACCCGCCTTGTCCGAAGTAGTTCGCGAGTAGCGCCGGCAATACCAGCATGAACCACGCAAGCCTGATCGGCCTCTTTCCGAAATGACCCATGTCAGCGTAGAGCGCTTCGGCTCCGGTAACGGCGAGCACTACGGCGCCAAGCAGAACGAAGGCCGCGCGACCGTGGTGCATGAAAAACCTCAGGCCGTACCATGGGTTGGCAGCGGCGAGAATTTGCGGCGCGAGCAGAATCTCGCGCAGGCCAAGTGCACCGATCGCAAGGAACCAGACGACCATCACGGGGCCGAATATCCGCCCGACTTTCGCGGTGCCGTGCTGCTGGTAAAAAAAGAGCACCGCCAGTATCCCCACCGTGAGCGGGATCACCAGATACTGGGATTGCGGAGCCACCACTTCCAGGCCTTCGACTGCGCTCAAAACCGAGATCGCTGGTGTGATGACACCGTCGCCGTAGAGTAGTGCGGCCCCAATCAGACCAAGTGCGATGATGGTCTTGCGACGAAGGGAATCAGCGTCGCGCCGTTGCTTCTGAAGAATGAGCGCCAGCAACGCGAGAATCCCGCCCTCGCCGTTGTTGTCGGCCCTCATGATGAAGATGATGTACTTGATGCTGACGATGATTATCAGCGACCAAACGACGAGTGAGAGAACGCCGTACACGTTGGTCGGCATCGGCTCGAGTCCGTGCTCTGGCTTGAAGCACTCTCGAATCGCGTACAAGGGACTGGTGCCGATATCCCCATAGACAACCCCGAACGCGAGTAGAGTGAGTTTTGCGAGGCGGCGGCCGCTCGGACGAGCTTCGAGGTGAGTACTGATTTGCGCGACCTATGGAGGTAGTTCGGGCCAGTCCAGGTGGCGGCGTTGGCACCGGAATTTCCGCACGCACGAGAGGCTTTGCAAGGCCGATACCCACCAGTAACAAACAGACGTTAATGGGGGGCATATCGCTTGCGTTATTAGAAGTGAACGAAAGAACCTGATTCCACAATGGAGGGCCAGATGAAGGACCTAAACGAAAGAGGTATCGAGAACCAGGTCAAAGGGACCGGCAAGGAGATGAAAGGGAAGATCCGTGGCGATCTGGGCGACGCCACCGACAACGCCAGCGAGCACATAAAAGGGCGCGCTGAGGAGCTTGAGGGCAAAGTCCAGAAGAACTTCGGGAAAGGCGAAAGAAAAGCCGACCTCGACGACGACATCTAACCCTTCGCGGTAATAAAAAAAGCGCCGGTGCAGCTTCGCCGGCGCTTTCGGCTTTTCGCTCGTTTTTAGTAGGGAGGAGCCCCGGGCGGCGGGCCTGGAGGACG